>ENA-OQHP01000175-OQHP01000175.1-human-gut-metagenome-genome-assembly--contig:-NODE-175-length-21164-cov-2.196368_pt1 | contig 21164 bp, 29 predicted proteins | sample MGYA00242563_ERZ504717 | MGnify/ENA primary metagenome ERZ504717 (study PRJEB26092, sample SAMD00036212) | human gut metagenome | host: Homo sapiens | study: EMG produced TPA metagenomics assembly of... | reverse complement strand
GTCCACAATGGCATCGTCCACCAGCGAACCGATGGCTATGGCCATACCACCAGACTCATGGTATTGATACTAAGTCCCAGGTAATGCAAGGTCAGGATGGCTACCACAAGCGACAAGGGAAGGGTTATCAGTGAAATAATCGTAGTACGTGTGTTGGCCAGGAACAGGAACAGCACAATCACTACGAAAATGGCACCTTCGTAAAGTGAATCCTGCACGTTGCTGATAGAACTTTCAATAAAACGTGACTGACGGAAAATGTCGGTAGAGATATGTACATCCTTCGGCAAGTTCTTCTGCAAATCGGCCAAAGCGGCTTCCAGTTTTCGGTCAGCTCAATGGTCCCGGTATTCGGTTGCTTGGTCACCGTAATGAGTACCGCCGGCTTTCCTTTTTCAGAAGCCAGTCCCAACTTGGGTTGCTGTGACCCGATACGTACATCGGCCACATCCTCCAAGGTAATGGGTGCCCCGTCTGGAGTAGTCTTGATGACAGCACGTCCCAACTTACGCACATCGTCGGTAGAGATGACTCCACGCACGATGTATTCATTTCCGTATTCATAAATGACACCTCCGTTGGTGTTCTGGTTCATGCCTCGTGACACTTCCATCACTTCGCCCAACGTCACGCCGTAGTGGCGCATACGATCCGGATGAACCAGAATCTGATATTCCTTGATGTCGCCTCCCAGTACAGCTACCTGAGCCACACCTCCGGTAGACAACAGACGCGGACGGATGGTCCAGTCGGCCATGGTACGCAAATCCTGCATGGAAGTAGAGTCGGAAGTCAGTCCCACAATCAATAGCTCTCCTAAGATAGACGACTGAGGACCCAATGTCGGTTTACCCACATTGTCGGGCAAGTCCTCGCCCGCCGCCGCTAATTTTTCCGACACAATCTGGCGTGCCAGGTAGATGTCGGTATCCCACTCAAATTCCACCCATACGACAGAAAATCCCGTGGTAGAGGAAGAACGTACCCTGCGTACATGAGTAGCCCCGTTTACGGCAGTCTCTATCGGGAAAGTAACCAGCTGTTCTACCTCTTCGGCAGCCATCCCGTTGGCTTCGGTCATCACCACTACGGTAGGCGCATTCAAGTCAGGGAACACGTCCACTTCGGTATGGAAAGCAGTATAGGTTCCTCCTATCAGCAACAACACCGAAGCCACCAGAACCAGCAAGCGTCTGTAGCGAAAATTGTATAATTTATTCAGCATAGCGGGTCACTTTTAATGGTTGTGTGAATGAGCCGGAATGGCATTGGAAGCGGCAGCCAGTTTCACATGAATGGCACCACGGGTCACCACGGTATCTCCGTCTTTCAGACCGGAAAGAATTTCTACCCGCTCTCCGTTGGAAGTTCCTAATTGTACTTCTTGTTTCTTATAACACTCGTCGTCGAGTTTCAGGTACACAAAATAAAGTCCCTGTTCTTCGGTCAGTGCCGATTCCGGCAGGCTGATGACTCCCTGACGTTCACCCGACAGCAGGAAGACTTCCACAAATGCACCTGGAACCATGTCGCCACGGTTGTCAAATTCGAATGTCACCGGTACATAATAAGACGTATCGCCTGATGATTTTCCAAACGAAACTACTTTTCCGCCCAAGTTCTTCAGACAGTAGACTTTATTATTATAAGGTGTCTTGAAGTTAGCCGACACAATGCGGGGAAGTTGTGCATAATAACGCTCCGACACATCGGCCTTCAGCACCAAACGGCGCATCTGAGTCACCGTCATCAACGGCTGTCCCACCGTTACGTAATCGCCTTCCTTCACCAGGCAGTTTTTTACGAACCCGCCGATAGGTGCCTTCACGGCTACTCCCTTACCCGACTTGCTGGGCAGCAAAGCTTCGTATGCCAGACGGGCATTCTGGTATGCCTCACGCAAAGCTGCAAATTCTTTTTGCGATACAATCTGGCTGCCTACTAATTTCTCTGCACGTTCGTATTCTTCCTTGGCTTTTTCATAGGCCACCTTTGCCTTTCTCACCGGGGTCACCTTCCTGAATGTGCTCGGCAGATACACTCAGCAGTTCACTGCCCTTGCCCACTTCAATTCCTTCCGCTATTTTACGGGAGAAAGATACCACTCCCGAGGAAGCCGCTACCACCGTTGCTCCTGGCCTTGTGCCGACAGAATTTGTCCGCCAGCTGTATCACTTCCCGAAAGGCTCCTGGGTAAACCACTTCAGCTTCCACCCCAGCCGCTTTTGCTTTCTCCGGTGTCAGTACGATTTCATCTGAATGAGCTGTTTTTTCCTCTGCATGTATTTCCGCTTCATGGTCATGACCTTCATGCTCATGGTCGTGTGCGTGTTCGCCGCATCCCCCAAAAAGAAACATACACAATGTTCCTGTCAAAATATAGTTTTTCATTGAATACTGTTGTTTTTTGTTTGCAAAAATAAATCCTACACGTTGCAAGCAGGTTGCAAAGTGCAGTAACTTCCCTAAAAATCAAGCTACAACAGTAAAAGGAGGAGCACGGAAATTGCGAACAGCAGAAAAATGCCGCGCGTGCAGTTTTTCTACGTAATAGGAAATCATATCCCCTCGCTCAAAGGAAACAGATGGAGCTTCCAGACAAAGGGATGACAGATAAATCAACGTATAGAATGTATAGTCCGGTGTAAAATCCGGTAAATGATGAGGAACAGAAAAAGACAGGTGGGTGACACAACTGATGTCACACGCATGCTTGTCGCGTCTCCTGCACAATGGTGTCGTCCTTCACATCCGTCATGCGATGACGCAGCGCAAGTCTCCATATCCGGACTGACACAAACGCCTCATTGTGATGATGGTGTGGAAACACACCGACCACCAGCACCCACAGGCTGACCAACAGCAAACAATATGTACCTAAAATCTGCTTCATTCTTTTTTTCTGTCGGGCACAAAAATACGAAGAAATCTCCTAATAAACAAAAGAGTCACATCAGGAAAAGTCAAAGTCTCAGTACTTCCAAGCCAGTACTGCAGTACTTCCCCGAAAATACTTCAGTACTCCCTAAGCAGTACTCCAGTACTTCCAAGGAAGTACTGGCAAGAGCAACTTATATCATAAAAAAGCGGTGAAGAAGTGTCCCGAAACCACTTCCTCACCGTCTTTCCAATCTGTACTTATTATTTATAATCAGTCAACTTCAAGCTATAGCTTCCTAAGCCATCAGGATGAATCACTTTTCCAGCTTCAAATCAAATATCAATACCGAATTGGCTGGAATAGACGACTGACTTTGCGTACCATATCCAAGGGCTGCAGGAATATACAATTCCACCCGCTGTCCTTCTTTCATTCTTTGCAATGCAGTAATCCAACCTACAATCAATCCATCTGTCTGATTAGCCTGCAACGCAAATGAGTAGGCACGTGTACCTCCGTATCCAAATCTCCCGTATAATTTTGATCAAATACAGTTCCGTTAATCAACTTTCCACGGTAATACACGCTCACACTATCTGTAAATAGCGGAGTCTGTCCTCCTTCTTTTCCCGGTTCCAGTATTTTCATGTATACAGAGTCATTCACACTGGCAGGAGTTTCGTATGGGTTGGTCACAACTGTACCGCCCAATCCCGGAGTCATATCAGCATTTGCAATTTTATAATTCCGGTATATTTCCCATTTTCCATCCACATTTGCTCGAGCCACATCTGCAATGGAATCTATATAATGTTCATTACGAACTTGCCAATTCGCATACGGATCTTCCACAGCGGTGTCTTCTGCACACGACATAAAGCCGAAAGAAAGAGTAAATAGCAGGCAATCAGCCAAAATAGGTTCTTGTTCATGTAGTTTAATTTATTACTGCAATGTTTTCAGCAAGCTGGTGATGCTTACCTTGTCTGCAATGATATTATTCAAATCTGCAATAGCCACACGTTCCTGTTCCATAGTGTCACGGTTACGCAGAGTTACGCAGTTGTCTTCCAATGTCTGATGGTCGATGGTGATACAGTACGGAGTACCGATAGCATCCTGACGACGGTAACGCTTTCCGATAGAATCTTTTTCATCGTACTGGCAGTTGAAGTGGAATTTCAGGTCGTTCACGATTTCACGAGCCTTTTCAGGCAGACCGTCTTTCTTTACCAACGGCATGACAGCCAGTTTCACCGGTGCTAGAGCTGCAGGCAATTTCAATACCACACGAGTTTCACCATTTTCCAGTTTTTCTTCATGATAAGCCGCACTCATCACGCTCAGGAACATACGGTCTACACCGATAGAAGTTTCGATGACATACGGAGTGTAGCTTTCATTGATTTCCGGATCAAAGTACTTGATGCTCTTTCCTGAGAATTTTTCGTGCTGGCTCAAGTCGAAGTTAGTACGTGAATGGATACCTTCTACTTCCTTGAATCCGAACGGCATCAGGAATTCAATATCCGTAGCTGCATTGGCATAGTGAGCCAGTTTTTCATGGTCATGATAACGATAATGATCGTCACCGAAGCCAGTGCCTTATGCCATTTCAAACGGATTTCTTTCCATTTCTTGAACCAGTCGAGTTCTGTTCCCGGTTTTACGAAGAACTGCATTTCCATCTGTTCAAACTCACGCATACGGAAGATGAACTGACGAGCTACAATTTCATTACGGAAAGCCTTACCAATCTGTGCAATACCGAACGGAATCTTCATACGTCCTGTTTTCTGCACGTTCAGGTAGTTCACGAAAATACCCTGAGCAGTTTCCGGACGCAGGTATACCTTCATGGCACCGTCTGCAGTAGATCCCATTTCAGTGGTAAACATCAGGTTGAACTGACGAACTTCTGTCCAGTTCTTTGTACCAGAAATCGGACATACGATTTCTTCATCCAGAATAATCTGACGAAGTTCGGCCAGGTCGTTGGCATTCATAGCCTTTGAATAACGTTCATGCAATGCATCACGTTTTGCCTGATGTTCCAGCACACGTGCATTGGTGCTACGGAACTCTTCTTCATTGAATGCTTCTCCGTATTTCTTGGCAGCCTTCGCTACTTCCTTATTGATTTTCTCATCGTATTTAGCAATCTGATCTTCAATCAAGACATCGGCACGGTAGCGCTTCTTTGAATCACGGTTGTCAATCAAAGGGTCATTGAAAGCATCTACGTGACAGAAGCCTTCCAGATAGTAGGGTGCATGAAGATAGCAGAGTCAATACCTACGATGTTGTCGTGCAACAGCACCATGCTCTGCCACCAGTATTGTTTGATATTGTTTTTCAGTTCCACACCGTTCTGACCGTAATCATATACGGCTCCCAGCCCATCGTAAATATCACTTGACGGGAATACAAAACCATATTCTTTACAATGTGAAACAAGTTTCTTGAAACGTCTTCTTGTGCCATTTTTCCTATTATTTGATTTTTTCTACTTAAATGTCTACTTAATAGGGCACAAAGATACAGATTTATCAATAAAAAAGCATGATAGGTGTATTAATTTATCTTATGAGTTATTTCTTCTCCCCTGCCTCATCCCATTCTATCACAAGTCCATCGTATGTCAAGAACACATTTTCTGGCAACTGTTCCTGCACTTCCGCATGCAAACCTATCTGATGGCTCATGTGAATAAGTAGGTTTTCCAGCGGCAATACGGGCTGTCTGCTCCAATGCTGCGGACAAAGACTGGTGCGTCCAATGGTATTCAATACGCAGGGCATTCATCACCAGACAATCCAATCCTTTCAGGTACTCGTATGAACTTTCAGGAAGATGCAGCATATCTGTAATCCAAGCCATACTTCCGATACGGAAGCCCATAATCGGAAGCTTTCCATGCATCACGCGGAAAGGAATTACTTCCACCTGATTTCCGGCTACATTAGAAACGACGAACGGTTCACCTTCTTTAATATAATTCAAGGGAATATGAGGTACACCGGGATAAAGGTTTTCCGTAAAGCAATAAGGCATGCGGTTCTTCAAACGAGTGGCAGTATAATCTTCCGCATACACCGGAATGTCACGAAACTGACAGAAAGGTCGCAAATCGTCCAGCCCCCCCACATGGTCATAATGTTCATGGGTAATCAGCACTCCGTCTATCGCACGAAAATCATTCAGCCGAAGCATCTGTCGCGAAAATCGGGACCGCAGTCGATAAGAATACGTACTCCGTTTACTTCTACCAGACCAGAACAGCGCAAACGGTTGTCACGCGGGTCGGAACTTGTACATACTTTACAAGTACATCCCACCTGAGGCACTCCCGTAGACGTTCCGCTTCCTAAAATTGTTATTTTCATTGTTTTACTCCAATAAAGTTCACTTCCGGATGAATGGCTACTCCAAATTTTTCTTTCACGGAACGAACGACTTCTTCTGCCAGCTTGACTACTTCACTTCCGGTAGCTCCTCCCAGATTCACCAACACCAATGCCTGCTTGTCATGTACTCCGGCATTTCCCAGCCGTTTGCCCTTCCATCCGCAACGGTCAATCATCCATCCTGCAGGAATTTTTACACGGTCGTCACCTACTTTATAAAAAGGCATATCAGGATATTCCTTGAGCAAATCTTCGAATTGTGCAAGCGGTACAATAGGATTCATAAAGAAACTGCCGGCATTTCCAATCTTTTCCGGATCGGGAAGTTTCGCCTCACGGATACGTATAATCACACGACGAAGTTTTTCCAGTGACAATTCTCCTCCCTCCTTCTCCAGCTCGGACCGGATATTTCCATAATCCAGATGAAACTCCGGCTGTTTTTTCAGGCGATAAGTAACATAGGTCACAATGTAAAGCCCTTTCAACTCCCGTTTAAATATACTTTCACGGTACGCATATCCACACTCATCTTGCTTGAAAAGACGAGTAGTTCCATCATTCACCGCTACCGTTTCGACCGACACAATCAAATCCTTAGCTTCTACTCCATACGCTCCGATATTCTGCACGGCCGAAGCCCCTACCTCTCCAGGTATCAAAGACAGATTCTCGGCACCATACCATCCCTGCTTGACTGTGTAGTCCACAAAGTCATCCCACACTTCACCGGCACCAACGCGTATCTCCACCCACTCGTCGATTTCACTTACCACCTGCATTCCTTTAATGCCTGAATGCAAAACGGTTCCTTGATAATCGGACACAAACAACAGATTACTTCCCCTTCCTACATGTAAAAGAGGAGTCTTTTGTGCTTTCCACTCTTTCAAAAAGCAGAGCAGTTCATTCACTGATTCATATTCTACGAAACGAGCTGCCTTTACATCCATTCCGAATGTATTATAAGGAAGCAATGAGTAATTTGTATAGTTTTTCATAATGCATCAATCGCTCAAATCTTCAAACCGGATAAGTTGCCAGATGTTTTCACGCCGTTCAAAATAGAGTGTATTACTAAAGCCGTTTCCAAAGCCTTTGAATTCTACTACCTTATAATCGGAATGTATATTTTCAGGCTGGCCGTAATGTACATTGGTCATTTTACCCTTTATCATCGGAGGACGAAAAGCAAACCATTGTCCCGGCTCCAGTGTGGTTTCTAATATCTGAAATTCATCTTCGGGATCAGCCGTTACAAAATACAGAGGTTCATGCAGACGTTCCTGCTGGAAAAGTGAGTCGCGCGAAAAACGTTCATAGAAGGTATAGAAATCCTCTTTCCCATCGTGTTCTTCTGCCATTTTTCTACATTAATGGCTTCGAGGAACCAGGAATCTTTTTCCGCTCAAATAATAACGCTTGATTTTTTCTCTGTCAGAAAATCCAGTCCACCTGTACGCTGTGCATACTGGTGTCTTTTTCCATTTCCATATCCTCTTCCTTATCGAAAAGCACCGTATAGGCCTGTTCGCGACTAAATAAAGGATCGTGTTTCCACTCCTCTTTTTGAATACGCTTCACCTGTTTGCCTTTGTACAATGAGAAAGGAAATACCACGCGCGACCGCTGGAACTTTGCATCCGAAGCGAAATTATAGAAAAAGTCGCAAAACTCTCGTCAGCCGAAGCAGGTATTTGTTCTTCCACCACAGTGGTATCCTGAATCGAATCAGGCAGAACTTCATGGAATCAATTTGTTCTGTCAACGCGGCAAAAGGATCGACTTCTTCTGTCCTCCCCGCAAGATGCCATCAGCACCAGCAGACAGCACCCAATGATTAGTCTCTTCATCTGTCTCCTCAAATATCGCCGCAAAAAATACCTTTTTTTTTTCGTATCATTGTTTCATGAAACAAGAGTTTTCTTTTTTGTTGGATGAAAAACTGAATTTTTCAGTTTAAATCCTTACCTTTGCAAACAAAATAATTAAAGAAGAGATATGTTAGCAAAAATAGAACAGTTGCTTCAGGAAGTAAAAGGACTCACAGCGCAGAATCCAGAAGAACTGGAAGCGTTACGAATCAAATACCTGAGCAAAAAGGTGCCATCAACGCACTGATGGCTGACTTCCGTAATGTACCTGCTGAACAGAAGAAAGAAGTAGGTATGAAATTAAATGAGTTGAAGAACCTTGCACAGGAACGGATTGCAACCTTAAAAGAAGCATTCGATAACCAGGACAACGGAGCTGCCGAACTTGACCTGACCCGTACGGCTTACCCGGTTAATCTTGGAACACGTCATCCGTTGACGATTGTCCGCAATGAAATCATCGACATTTTCAGCCGTATGGCTTTACTATTGCCGACGGTCCGGAAGTAGAAGATGACTGGCATGTATTCTCTTCCATGAACTTTGCAGAAGACCATCCCGCACGCGACATGCAGGATACATTCTTCATTGAAAGTCACCCTGACATTATTCTTCGTACACACACCTCTTCTGTACAGAGCCGTGTGATGGAAGTATCACAGCCTCCTATCCGTGTAATCTGTCCGGGACGTGTATATCGTAATGAAGCTATCAGCTACCGTGCACACTGTTTCTTCCATCAGGTAGAGGGTCTGTATATCGACAAGAACGTTTCATTTACAGACTTAAAACAGGTGTTGCTGCAGTTTGCACAAGAAATGTTCGGTCCGGAAACTAAAATCCGTCTTCGTCCGTCTTACTTCCCGTTCACAGAACCCAGTGCTGAAATGGATATCAGCTGTGACATCTGTGGTGGCGAAGGTTGTCCGTTCTGTAAATATACCGGATGGGTAGAAATTTTGGGATGCGGTATGGTAGACCCGGCTGTACTGGAAGCAAACGGTATCGACAGTAAAGTCTACACCGGTTATGCATTTGGTATGGGAGTGGAACGTATCACCAACCTGAAATACAAAGTTAAAGACTTGCGTATGTTCTCTGAAAATGACACACGCTTCCTTGAAGAATTTGAATCAGCTAACTGATTTATCGTAACATCATCATAAGAACACGGATTACACCGGAGGTATCGACTTCCTTAGTGTAATCCGTGTTTATCTATTCAAACCTGCCATCTCCCTTTTCTTTACGGCGAAATATGGAAAAAGAAAGACTTGTCACCCGAGTTTCTGTGCCATCCTGGCTGCCAACTTCCTGCTCTATTTCGGATTTTGGCTCCTTACTCCCATCCTTCCGTTTTACTTGTCGGAAGTATTCCACACTTCACATACCGCTATTGGAGTCATTCTTTCCTGCTATACGATTTCCTCTTTATGTATCCGTCCCTTCTCCGGTATATTCTGGATACATTTGCCCGGAAACCATTATACCTGCTGGCTTATTTCATTTTTACACTGATTTTTGCCGGCTATATGACTGCAACAGCGCTGACCTTATTTATTATCTTCCGCATTGTACACGGATTTTCGTTCGGTATGGTTACGGTAGGAGGAAACACGCTGGTTATCGACATCATGCCGTCTTCCCGACGGGGAGAAGGATTGGGTTACTACGGACTGACCAATAACATTGCCATGTCTATCGGCCCATGTTCGGTCTGTTTCTGCACAGTGGAGGTGCTTCTTATACGACTATTTTCTCGTATGCGCTCGGTTCATGTGTAATCGGATTTATAGCAGCTTGGACCGTCCGCACACCTTATAAGGCTCCAGTGAAGCGTGCCCCTATATCGCTCGACCGCTTCATTCTGCTGAAAGGACTTCCTGCCGGATTCACCCTCCTGCTACTCTCCATTCCTTATGGAATGACTACCAACTACGTGGCTATGTATGCGCAAGAAATAGGTATTACGGCAGAAACCGGATTCTTCTTTACGCTGATGGCTGTCGGCATGGCAGTGAGCCGCCTGTTCAGTGGCCGACTTGTCGACAAAGGATTAGTCACCAAAGTAATTGCGGCAGGATTGTATCTGGTAAGTGGATGTTACTTCGCCCTGACCGCATGCGGATGGTTGGTCAACTGGAATTTAGAACTGACTACGGGAATTTTCTTTCTGATTTCACTGCTGTTAGGAATAGGATTTGGTACCATGTTTCCGGCCTACAACACCCTGTTTGTGAACTTAGCCCCCAACAGCCAGCGTGGCACAGCTACCAGCACCTACCTGACCTCATGGGATGTTGGTTTAGGTATAGGTATGCTTACTGGAGGATATTTGGCCGAAATAGCCACCTTCAAAATAGCCTACCTGTTCGGAGCCTCACTGACAGTAGTATCACTACTTATTTCCACCTCAAGGCAGGACCTCATTTTGAAAAGAACCGATTAAGATAAATCCGATTACTCTTTATACGTAAACACAAAGATATGCGACAAGCGATTGTTTACTTCCGTAAACTGTATAGAAAGAATAAAAGAGCGGAATAAATCGGCATGACGAATAAAGAATGGAGGAAGATATGAAGCAAACTGCTCTGGGGCAGCTGCCACTTTTTCCATATCAGCCACCATAATATAGGAAGCGTCACGCGATAAATTGACACACACTCGTCAAACAAGGTATGAGAAGGAGAGGCGATTACCTTGGAAATACAAGAGTCTACCCGTTCACGCCCCGATACTACAAGCAAACTGTCCGACTCAGAAACTACAGGAACTGTATGGACAGCCTGCAACATACGGTCTAGACAATCAGCCTGCTCTTCTTTCATCTGCCCGCTCAGATAGAATACTTCGCTGTTCAAATGAATGTCATATTCACTCCAGCTATGACAGGATTCTTTTCCTAAGAATGGAACGGAAGGTGTACGCCCATAAATCGTAATAAAGCTTGCCGGCTGAGTATGATGAATAGAAGTAAAAACAGAATCTTCACGAAGCGAATTATTATCCTTCACCGCATCAATCACCTGCTCTATCAGTTTTTCTGATAGCTGACCACTACCAGTCCGTCTGTAGTGTACACTGACAGATATCGCGTAGAACTGAGCGGATAAATTTCTATTTTCTTACCGCGATAAGTTTCTTTCTTGGGTACGAAATCAGCACCATGCTTCCCTTTTACCGCCTCAATAAGCTGGTGTTTCCCTTCTTTCCTATGCGGAAATAAGCCACCACATCCATGGCAGTATGAGGACGATGAAAACTAATTACTACATGATTCATTTGATAGGAAAGCCCATGGGCTGCTGCAGAAGAATAACGGCTCAAATCACTCAAGATGTCATTCATTAAGCCCGCACGATGAAGCGTGTCCAACTGGGAAGAATATGCAGCCTGCGAAAAGACATGCATAAAATTATCAATGTTATCCGTTTCAAGAATGCCCGCACAGTCTTTAGGAACAAATTCAAAAATATCCACACGGTTTTCCTTGTCGGCCATACTCAAACGGGCAAAACCATAAAAAGCAATCCCGATACAAAAAAAGTACCACGGAAAGCACTACTCCCAATTTTATAACCGAACGAATTTGCATCACACTTCACCTATTTCAGGCAAAGATAGCAAAAACTTTTTAAAAAGTACAAACAAAAACGAAAGTTTTTATTGAATACTATTTACATTGTTTCAGTTTTTCAGCCAATTCAGCCCGAGAAACTCCCAACTCCAACGCTTTTTCGTACGCCTCTCGTGCTTCTGCCTTTTTTTCTGCTGCAAACAAATATCTCCCTTCATCACATAGCAAGAAGCATCCCGCGGGTCAAGTTTCAAGACTTCATCTAAATCGAACAAAGCAGCCTCTGCCTGTCCGTGTTCCCACTCCATATTGGCCCGCATCCGAAGTATGGATACATCACGAGGGTAATCTGAAACCAGCAGGTTCATAGCGTCCATCGCCGACTGATGCCGTCCTTCCTTCTCATCCAGCATGATAATCCCGATACGTGCTGTCTTGTTTTTCACATCCTGCTCCAGCACTACATTGTAGTCCACACGTGCTTCTTTATATTCGCGACGTTGCATGTAAATATAGGCACGAAAAAGACGGGCTTCCAGATTTTTGGGTAAAAGGTCTATCACATTACAATAATCCAGATAAGCCTTTTGCATCAAATCTTTTTCCAGATAGAGAGCAGCCCGGTTCAATAACATGGTGGTAGAATAGGGTATGATATTCAGTGCTAACGTATAGGATTCAATGGCCTCATCCGTCTTTCCCATGCGCTTCTGCACCGTACCTAAATTCGAAAACAGCAGGGCATTCCGGGCATTATCCGGTTCCATTTTCAGTGCTTGCCTGAAAAGACGTTCCGCCTGCACAAGACTGTCCTTTTTCACACAGTCCATTGCCTGCTCTACCACATCGTTATATGACTGGGCCTGCAAAGGAAGGCTGAGTACCCATACACAAAGAATCCACACAATGTATTTCATTTCTTCTTTCGTTTGAATTTGTGACGAAGGTAGTATTTCTTCCTCTAACTCAGGAGGGATTACAATATTTTTTTGTAAGTTTGAACAATCATTAAACAGACAATTATCATGAAAATAGAAAAAGCCATTTTTGCCTGCGGATGCTTCTGGGGGGTACAACATCAGATGGAGAGAGCCAAGGGAGTTATTCGCAGCACAGTAGGATATACGGGAGGAAAAGAACAACACCCAACTTATCAGGAAGTAAAAGCACACACTACAGGGCATGCCGAAGCTGTATTAGTGGAATACGATGCGGAGCAGACCACTTACAAGGAATTATGCAAACTTTTCTTCGAGATACACGACCCGGCACAGACAGACGGACAAGGTCCTGACATAGGTCCGCAGTACCGAAGTGAGATTTTCTACCTGAACGAAGCGCAGAAAGCAGAAGCTGAAGCAATCATCCAGCTGCTAAGAGAAAAAGGCTACGAGGTAAATACCCGCCTTACTCCGGCATCCGAATTCTGGCCGGCTGAAGATTATCACCAGCACTATTATGACAAGACAGGAGGAGAACCTTACTGCCACATCCGAGTCAAGAAGTTCTAAACATAAAAGGGAGGTCTGCCATGAAGCGACCTCCCTTTCTTCTATTTAATAAGATATTTCGTTTTACGCCTTCTTAATATAGTCTACAATCCAAGCACCAACTTCTTTGGTTCCATATTTTGCTCCGCCTTCTACCTGAATTTCCGGAGTGCGTACATTGGCATCCAAAGAAGCATCTACTACACGACGGATAAGTGCACCTTCCTCCTTACAATCGAAATATTCAAACAACATGGCTACGGAAAGAATCTGTGCCAACGGATTGGCAATATTCAGTCCCTTTGCCTGTGGCCATGAACCGTGAATCGGTTCAAACACCGGTGTGCTCTCGCCTGTAGAAGCCGAAGGCAACAAGCCCATTGAGCCGCTGATTACTGAACCTTCGTCTGTCAAAATATCGCCGAACGTATTTTCTGTAACCATTACATCAAAGAACTTGGGTTCCTGAATCATCTTCATGGCTGCATTATCCACAAACATGTAGTCAGTTGTCACTTCCGGATACTGAGGAGCCATCTCCTGTGCAATCTGACGCCACAAACGAGAAGAAGCCAATACATTAGCTTTATCTACCACAGTCAGGTGTTTACGACGTTTCATCGCATATTCAAAGCCAACCTTCAAGATTCGTTCAATTTCCGGACGAGTATACATGTTTGTATCGTATGCCTTGTCATTATCCTGGTATTTTTCACCGAAATACATACCGCCTGTCAGTTCACGGATACAGAGAAAATCTGCACCGTCTACCAGTCGGCTTTCAACGGAGATTTGTGTACCAGACACTTGAAAGTCTGTACCGGACGAATATTGGCAAAAAGTCCCAGTTTTTTACGCATAGCCAGCAATCCCTGTTCCGGACGTACCTTTGCGGTCGGGTCATTGTCAAATTTCGGGTCACCTACTGCTGAGAACAGCACGGCATCAGCATCCTTACAAATCTGATAAGTTTCTTCAGGGAACGGATCACCTACTTCATCGATAGCATGTGCTCCACAAAGTGCATATTTATAATCCACCTTGTGACCAAACTTCTCACAAACGGCTGTCATTACATCTACTCCCTGAACGGAGATTTCCGGTCCGATTCCGTCACCGGCTAATACTGCTATTTTAAAATCCATAATTGTATGCTTTTAATTTAAATCTTCTATCATGTTCAACATTTTAATTGTCGCCTTGATGGCTGCCTCTGTCTGGTCGGCATCAAACCCTCTTGTACGGAACTCCTTATCCTCATAATTCCAGGTGATAACGGTCTGCACAAAGGCATCCGTACGTCCGCCGGGAGGAATGGTCACAGCATAGTTCAGCAACATCGGGAATTTTCTTCCTAAAGTTCCTTTATATATTTTGCGCAACGCACGTACAAAAGCATCGTACTGTCCGTCGCCGCTGGAACTTTCCTGATAGGTCTTCCCGTTAATCTCAATGCTAAGCGTGGCCATCGGCTTCAATCCCTTGGCGAGGGTTACAAAGTAACTAAGCAATTTTACCTTATTCTGTATGCCATCGTGCTTCAACACGTCACTGATGATATACGGCAAATCCTCGGGAGTGACCAGTTCTTTGCGGTCGCCCAATTCAATGATTCGTTCGGTGACTTTGCGCATGGACTCTTCATCCAGTTCCAGTCCCATACTCTCCAGATTCTTGCGGATGTTGGCTTTCCCGGAATTTTTTCCTAAGGCATATTCACGCACACGACCGAAACGTTCCGGAAGCAGGTCGTTGAAGTAGAGTTTATTCTTATTGTCTCCATCGGCATGTACGCCAGCCACCTGTGTAAACACACTCTCTCCCACAATGGGCTTGTTGGCCGGAATCGTCACACCGGAATAAGATTCCACTACCCGACTGACATCATTCAAGCGACTTTCATCGATGCGCGTAATGGCATGAAAATGGTCCTTCAAGATAGCCTGCACACTGGCAAGAGGAGCATTACCTGCCGTTCTCCCAGTCCGTTGATGGTGGTATGCAATCCTTTCACCCCACTCAATACAGCTGCCAGCACATTACTTACAGCCAAATCATAGTCATTGTGCGCATGAAAATCAAAATGAAGGTCAGGATAACGCTTCTTCATTTTACGCATGAATTCGATAACCTGCAAGGGATTGAGAATTCCCAAAGTATCAGGAAGCATAAAACGACGGATACCGCTGTCGCGCAAACCATCTACCAAACCGAATACATAGTCCGGTGAATCCTTGATACCATTACTCCAGTCTTCCAGATACAAATTGACTTCAAGCCCTCTTTCGTGCGCATAGTCAACCGTATTCCGTATGTCGGCCAGATGTTCCTCCAAAGTCTTCTTCAACTGATAGCGGCAATGCTTTTCAGAGCCTTTCGAAAGCAAGTTGATGACCTGTCCTCCCGCATCATGAATCCAGTCGACCGACATCTTTCCGTCAACGAATCCCAGGACTTCTACCCGCTGCAATAAACCTCTGCGTGCAGCCCAGTCACAAATCATTTTTACTGCATTGAATTCACCATCCGACACGCGGGCTGAAGCAACTTCGATTCGGTCTACCTTCAAATCCTCCAGCAACAAACGGGCTATCATCAACTTCTCGTGAGGGACAAACGATACGCCACTGGTCTGTTCTCCGTCGCGTAACGTAGTGTCCATTATCTCTATTCTCGGATGATTATTCATAATCACTCTTTTTATGGTCAGTTGCGTGCCTTTTCAAAGCCTCTATCTTATCTTTGTTCTCTACCAAGAAGTCAATGTCATCCAGTCCGTTCATCAGACAATGCTTCTTATAGGCATTGATTTCAAATGTTTCAGACTTTCCAGTTGCTTTGTTGGTAATGGTCTGTGCCGGTAAGTTCACCTCTACTTCCGTCTGAGGGTCTGCTTCAATCGAAGCAAACAGTTCTTTCAGGAACTCTTCGCTCACCACCACCGGCAAGACAAAGTTGTTCAGTTCATTGTTCTTATGAATATCGGCAAAGAAGCTTGAAACTACCACCCGAAAACCATATCCGGCAATAGCCACGCAGCGTGTTCACGGCTGGAACCGCTACCGAAGTTCTTTCCGGCCACTAAAATCTGTCCGCTGTATTTAGGATTGTTCAGCACAAAATCCTTGTTCAACGAACCATCCGGATGATAACGCCAGTCGCGAAACAAATTGTCTCCGAAGAATTTTTCATCGCGTGTAGTTGCTTTCAGGAAGCGTGCCGGGATAATCTGGTCAGTATCCACATTTTCCAATGGCAAAGGGATACAAGTACTTGTTATGATATTGAATTTCTGTTTCATGACACTCATTTTTTACATTAACGTTCTTGGATCTGTTATCACACCGGTTACGGCAGCGGCAGCCGCAGTCAACGGACTTGCCAGCAAGGTACGTGAACCCGGTCCCTGGCGTCCTTCAAAGTTTCTATTACTTGTAGATACTGAATATTTTCCGGCAGGAATCTTGTCGTCGTTCATGGCCAGACAAGCGGAACATCCCGGCTGACGGATTTCAAATCCAGCTTCCTTCAATACTTTGTCAAGTCCTTCCTGACGAATCTGTTCATCTACCATCCAAGAACCCGGAACCAGCCATGCAGTGATATTATCAGCTTTCTTTCTTCCCTTCACAATAGAAGCAAACGCACGGAAGTCTTCAATACGTCCGTTGGTACAAGCTCCCAAGAACACATAATCTACTTTTTTGCCTAACAGACTTTCACCCGGCTGGAATCCCATGTATTGCATGGATTTTTCGAAAGAGCCTTTTTCTACTTCACTCATACCTTCCGTGGTAGGAATATTCGATGTAACAGCCATACCCATACCCGGATTGGTTCCGTAAGTAATCATCGGCTGAATATCTGCAGCGTCATAACGTACTTCCTTATCAAATACCGCATCGTCGTCGCTCTTCAATGTTTTCCAGTAAGCCAGGGCCTTATCCCATTCTTCACCTTTGGGAGCATATTCACGTCCTTTGATGTATTCAAAGGTCACTTCATCCGGAGCAATCATACCTCCACGGGCACCCATTTCAATCGACAAGTTGCACAATGTAAGACGGCCTTCCATTGTCAGACTGCGAATGGCTTCACCTGCATATTCCACAAAATATCCGGTTGCACCGCTTGTGGTCATTTTCGACATCATATACAATGCTACGTCCTTTGCCGTAACACCTTTACCCAGCTTACCGTCAATCGTGATACGCATGGTCTTGGGACGTGCCTGAAGGATACACTGTGAAGCCATTACCATTTCCACCTCACTGGTACCGATACCAAAAGCTACTGCTCCCATCGCTCCATGAGTAGAAGTATGTGAGTCACCACACACAATCGTCATGCCCGGCAGCGTCAGTCCTCGTTCCGGACCTACCACATGGATAATACCGTTTTTCTTGTTCATCATTCCGAAATGCGTCAATCCGAAATCGGCCGCATTCTTAGCCAGCGCATCTACTGTGCCTTAGATACAGGGTCTTCGATAGGTTTGTCCTGGTCATGAGTCGGTGTATTGTGGTCCGGCATACAATAGATACGTTCCGGACGGAAGCACTTCAATCCACGGGCACGCATTCCGGCAAAAGCCTGCGGACTGGTTACCTCATGACAGTACAGACGGTCGATATACAACTGGGTAGGTCCGTCTTCCACCTTCTGCACGATGTGTGCATCCCATATTTTGTCGAATAATGTATTAGCCATACGTTTCTCGTTTAATTTATTATTTTCTGAATTTATTGATACAATCGATATATGCTTCTACTGATGCGGCAATGATGTCGGTGTTTGCGCCAAAGCCATAATACATCTGGCCGTCGTATTCCACCTGCATGTGTACTTACCCACATCGTCACTACCCTTGCTGATGGCCTGAATAGTGAACTCTTTCAAAGTCATCTGGCGCTTGATAATCTGTTTCACAGCCTTGATAGCGGCATCCACCGGTCCATTACCTGTAGCAGCTGCTTCAAAATGTTCTCCACTGATGTTCAGTCCAAGACTGGCTACCGAACGAACACCCACACCACTTGTCACTTGCAAGTATTCCAGTTTGATATGGTGGTTCACATTACGGTCGGCTCCTGCCAATACCAAGATGTCATCGTCTGTAATATCCTTTTTCTTGTCAGCCAGTTTCAAGAAATCCTCATATACCTTATCCAGTTTTTCCTGAGTCATTTCCACTCCCAGCACATGCAGACGATGCTTCAAGGCAGCACGTCCGCTACGTGCAGTCAGCACAATGGCATTATCATCGATACCCACATCCTTCGGGTCAATGATTTCGTAAGTCTGCACATTTTCAGCACACCGTCCTGATGGATACCAGAAGAATGCGCAAAGGCATTACGTCCCACGATAGCCTTGTTAGGCTGTACCGGCATGTTCATCAAGCTGGACACCATGCGGCTGGTAGGATAGATTTTCTGTGTATTGATGTTGGTATCAATCTGAATATCATGGTGACAACGTAAAATCATGGCCACCTCTTCCAACGAGGTATTTCCGGCACGTTCACCAATACCGTTAATGGTTACTTCCACCTGTCGGGCACCGTTCAGCACTCCGCTGATGGTATTGGCTGTAGCCATGCCCAAATCGTTATGACAGTGAGTAGAGATAATTGCTTTGTCTATTCCGTCGACATGCTCCATCAGGTATTTGATTTTGCACCATATTCATCAGGCAAACAATAGCCTGTGGTATCCGGAATGTTTACTACCGTAGCTCCAGCCTTGATGACTGCTTCTACTACGCGTGCCAGATATTCATTGTCCGTACGTCCGGCATCTTCTGCGTAAAATTCCACATCGTCAACGTAACGTCTTGCATATTTCACGGCAGCTACAGCACGTTCAATAATTTCTTCACGGGTTGAATTGAATTTATATTTGATGTGCGAATCAGAAGTACCGATTCCCGTATGAATACGTTTATGCTTGGCATATTGCAGGGCTTCTGCTGCTACATCAATATCTTTCTGTACGGCACGAGTCAGCGCACAGATAGTCGGCCAGGTCACTGCCTTTGAAATTTCAATTACGGAATTAAAATCTCCCGGACTTGAAATCGGAAAACCGGCTTCAATTACATCCACACCTAATGCTTCCAGCTGCTTTGCCACCTGAATCTTTTCCACTGTGTTCAACTGGCATCCCGGTACCTGCTCCCCGTCGCGAAGAGTCGTATCAAAAATAAATAATCTGTCACTCATAATATTATCTTTTTATTTCTTGTTATCTCAAAAAAAAGCCTTTCGCACAAGGAAGTGAGAAAGGCTTGATATAATTTCATTTTACTATCAGTATGCGCACGACTCACTTCCCACTGGGCTTTCCAGCAGATTAATCAGACCGCATAGCAAAATATGTAAAAACAAGTTGTTCATAATCGTTCGTTTTATACGTTTCGTTTTAGATGCTGCAAAGGTATACAATATTTTGAAATAAGAAAATAAAAAGAAGTTTTTTCATTATTTAAACAACAAATTCACACAAACAAAAGCAACAGACTATAAATCTATCATTCTGTAAGCAAACGTAGCTCATGCAGACAGGCTTCTACCTCTGTCATGCTTCCCATATGCTTGCCCATATCGTCCGAAAGCTTGACACATTCACGCCATTCCTGACTCTGACTCATCTTGCAGCGTGATAATTTCATCACAATGTTAGATGGCTGATAACCTGTGTCGTTCGTCAAGTTGGTACCGATACCAAAGGAACAGCGGATTTTTCCCTGGCAATACTGATAAATCTTCAGTGCCTTCTCGAAATCTAATGCATTACTGAAGATAATCGTTTTGGTAGTCGGGTCAATGCCTAACTCCTTGTACCGGGCTATCAACCGCTCTATAAATTCGTATTCATCGCCGGAATCACAACGTACACCGTCAAACAACTTTGCCTGCTTCCGGCTGAAATTGCTGAGGAATGAATCAGATGTATAGGTATCAGACAGGGCTGTCCCCAAATCACCATCATACACGTTTACCCAGTTCTCCAATGCCATATAGTTGGCGTGCTTGTAACCAAACTGAGCTCCGTGAAACATAAACCATTCATGAGGATGGGTACCCATAGGGCGCATATCATATTTCATGGCAAGGTGACAGTTGGATGTACCGGTACAATACTGTGCATGTTCCTTCAGATATTCCACCACCAGCTTCTGCACGTCAAAAGAGAAACGTCGGCGTGTACCAAACTCGGAGAAAGGCATTTGGTGTGCATTCGACAGGTTCACCTTTTCGGCCAGTTTTGCCAATATTGCCTGCTTGTCTGGAATGCGATTCAGAAATTGATTTTTTATTTCAGAAACAATGGCCAGCAACGGTACTTCATAAAGAGTTACCTTATACAGATAATCGGTCACCGTCATCTGTAAATGATGCTGTTCGTCCAGCCATACCTCTATTTTATTGGGATCAAACCGGAAGGAAGAAAGCCACTCCCAATACACACTGGGCAGAAAACGACAATGGGTTGTCATGTATTCCTGCTCTTCCGATGTCAGTTTCACCATTTCCAGATTATGGATTTCATTTTTCAAGGCTTCCAGAAATCCTTCCGTATATTCAGTCTCATCCCTATCTTTAAAAGTAAAGGTTCCAATGGCATAAGGGAATAACTTTATATAAGCGTATGAAGTAGTAAACTTATATAAATCTGTATCCAAAATTGTTTTTATCACCATGATATTTCGTTTTTCTTGTGGTAAATATAAACAAGAAAAGGATTGTCACAACTATTAAAGTGTCAGACAATCCTTTTTTCTTATTTTTAAATTCAAATTATTTCAGTTTTAAGGCCACAATACAGTCTACAGAAGGTTTCAAATTTTCTGTATGCAATACGATGCCACCTTGAATTTCTCCCATTTTACTTTTCACCGGTACCGAACAAAGTAGAAGAAATAACTTTT
>ENA-OQHP01000174-OQHP01000174.1-human-gut-metagenome-genome-assembly--contig:-NODE-174-length-21193-cov-1.877338_pt1 | contig 21193 bp, 32 predicted proteins | sample MGYA00242563_ERZ504717 | MGnify/ENA primary metagenome ERZ504717 (study PRJEB26092, sample SAMD00036212) | human gut metagenome | host: Homo sapiens | study: EMG produced TPA metagenomics assembly of... | reverse complement strand
TATATTTTTTAAATTACCAGTTGAATCCCCTTTTATACTTAATAAAAATAAGTAAAGTCAAAGCATTTCGCTTAACTTTACTTTTATAATTATGCAATATTTTTTAATTTTTATACTAAATACTGCTATTGCGTTAAAAATATTTAATCTTCCATAGCCAGAAATTATATTAGGATAAATGTCTTCTAAATTTTTTGTAGCAGACCTTGTTATATATTCCAAAATAGCCAAAGAATTTATATTTAAGTTATTTATTCTATTTAAGCCCCATTCCAACATTAAGGCTGTTGCTCCACCATTTACTGCTGTTGCAACACTTGTACTAACATCAGATGGAGCAACAAAGCTAGGCAACACTATTCCTTGCCTTGTAGGTCCTCTGCCGGAAGTTGAATAAACAGTTTTTGTAGATGGGTCAAAAGCCCCTACACACATTATATAGTTTGCTGTTGATGGTACAGTTACAGTAGTGTAAGGGTCTGGATTTAAAAATCTTGTATCCCTTTTTATAAAACCATTTGTAGGCAACCAACTATTCACCACACCAGTAACTCCAGTATTGTATACTCTTATTTTCCATACCCCTGCAATAGGATTATTAAACACTAAAGTTGTTCTTTGGTCACGACCCAAGAGGCCGGCAATTCATAAGAAACTCTTACGGAAGTTAAACTAATATTAAAATTATAAGTATTCATAAAATTATTTCGAGTAGGTATTCTCCCCGTTTCCTCTCCTAAAGGAGAAATAATGCTGACCTCTATTTCGCTAAACAAACTGTTCCAAACCCACACAGGAAAACTTTTTTCATTATTTGCCACATTTATTTCAATATCGTAATAAGGGGAAGCTCCCTCAAGTGTAAACGATGTGTGGTGTCCTGACAAAGCCTCATTTCCAGCAGCTACGCTTATTCCAACACCTATTCTTAATGCCATTTGTGACAGTATTCTCTCTATTATGGTTAATCCATCGTGTCCACCCTGATTAGTTCCTAAGCCAAGTATAATGGATATAGGTTTTCTATATTCTATGGATTTTGTAACTAAATAGTCTATGCCTAATACTACATCTGAAGATTCATAGCTTTCAATATCACTACTTAAACCGTACAAATCTAATATAGTTTTTTTCGCCCTTTTTAATTTTACAACAATAAATTCACAATTAGGTGCTACACCACTTCTACCTCCGGCTACTTCTGCCATCTTAGTGCCATGTCCCACTTCGTCTGAAGTTTCAGCACTTTGGTTTGTTAATTCTTCATTTGAAAATTCAGTACCAAAACAAACTCTGTCGTCATCACTATCTATTGTCATATCCCATATATTTAATATTCTGCTTGTACCGTCTTCTCTTATAAATTCTTCGTTTTTATAGTTTATTCCTGTATCAACTATGCCTATTATGGTGTTTTGTCCCCTTAAATCTATAGGGCTATCCCTAAGCTATATACATCTATAGCACTATTAAATTCCGTATCTGTCAATCCCATAATAATAGGTGCTCCAGCAATTAATGCCCCTTCAAATGACCCTCTTTGACTAATAACTTGCCTATACACATCAGCCGGAATATAAGCAACTACAAGAGAACTATTTTTTAAATGACATACTTTTACATCTGTAATTCCAAATTCATTTTGTAGTGTACTTTCATTTTCAAGCATTACTTCATAAAATTCATCAGAATAAGGTGGTTTTTCCAAAGCACTCACTCCAAATGCAATATAGAAAATATATTCATAATTAAACTTAATTATTACAAAAAATAAGATGCTGAAATTCACCAGCACCTTATAATTACATTAATGGAGCAATAAGTCTTAAAATCTTACCAGCAACCTTATCAAACAAAGGAAACTTTTTACATTCTTCCAGACTTATTTTTTGACATTTTGAAAGTGTTTCCACAAAATCTTTTTCAACACTATGAACAACTGAATTACCATAAAAATATACAGCATCTTCCCAATGGAGATAAAGGCTTCTAAAGTCCAGATTTATTGTACCAACTACTGCTTTCATATCATCACTAACAAACATTTTTGCATGTACAAAACCTGGAGTATACTCATATATTTCTATACCATTTGAAATAAGGTCTTTATAGTGGGAATGTGCCAAATAATACACATATTTTTTTGTCCGGAATATGTGGAGTAATAATTTTGACAGATACTCCTCTTTTGGCAACATATTTTAATGTACATACTGTATCTGAATCAAGTATTAGATAAGGTGTCATTATATGGATATACTTCTTTGAATTATTCATTATATCAATATAAACCTGTTTGCCTATATTTTCCTTATCCAATGGACTATCCCCATAAGGTAATACATAGCCTTTTCTATCATATCCAAACTCATAGGCGTGGTTATCAGGAAGTATGTAATCCTGATATTTTTCTTTTTCATTTCCAGTTACATTCCACATTTGTAAAAACATTATTGTCATATTCTTTACAGCTGGACCATTAATTTTTACGCCTGTATCTTTCCATACGCCAAATCTCTGTTTTACATTGATGTATTCATCAGCTAAATTAAATCCACCAGTATATCCAGTATGTCCATCAATAACAACAATTTTCTATGGTCTCTATTATTTTGGCTTGTAGATAAGAAAGGTCTAACTTGGGAAAATACCTTACACTTTATGCCCATTTTTTCTATTTGACTAGGAAAATTATAGGGAACAAGCATTATAGAACAAGTTCCGTCATACATTAGGCGAACTTCTACGCCCTCTCTTACTTTTTCTCTCAAAATACTTAATATAGAATCAAACATTACTCCTCTTTCGATAATGAAAAATTCGAGAAAAATAAATTTTTTAGCTTTTTCAAGTCTTTTTTAAGTCCTCAAATACATCTTGTCCAAAGGGATAGTATTTTGCCCCTGTTCCGTTATATATTGGGTAGCCACCATAATTTTTGACATAATGAGCCAAACCTGCCACTCTAGGATTTTCAATTTCTAATTCTTTTTTTACAAGTTCATCTTGTTCCAAAAAGGCAGATGTATCAAAATAATTTTTCTGAAGTCTTCTGGCAATTACTTTTGTACCTACCTGTAAATGTATAAACAAATAGAAAAACGCACCGAAAGCTGGTGCTAACAATATAGGAATAAGCCATGCCATTTAAAACTTGGGTCACTATCAGAATTGTGTATATATACAACAAGCAAAACACTAACAGTAATCATTATTCCATAAAAAGCACCTTTATAGGCAGTTAAATAATAATATCCAAAAAGCAACAAGCTAACTGTAACAAAATAAGAACAAATACAAGACCTGTACGGCTGAATATTACTCTAAAAAAGCCACTTTTTACTTTCTTTCTCTTTTCTCCTTTCGCCAACTTTTTCTCCTCCTTTGCTTTTAATATATACCCCTGTATATGTTAAAAATACTTACATATTTTAACACAAAACAGCAAAAAAAGAAAGGACTACCTATTTCAGATAGTCCCAGCGGAATTATTCTTTGTCTAATTCATCTAATAATTCGTCTTCAAGTTCTTCAATATCTTCTTCGTCAACATCTAATAATGCCATAAAAGCACTTTCAACCTTATCATAGTCATCATCAGATTCAATATTTGCAAGGATAGGTTCTTCATTTTCGTCTTCGCTATATTCATAAATAAGAACCTCATCATTATCTTCACGAAGTAAAGCGATATACTCTTTACCTTCGATTTCTTCTACATCAAAATTCCAAGTACAGTACATTTAAGTTCGCTACCGTCATCAAGCTGTAACATCATTGTTGCGTGTTCGCCACAACCACAATCTTCGCCATGTTCATGTTCGTGGTCATGTCCACAACCACAAGTATTTGTTTTTAATTCGTCCATTTTATAGCCTCCTTTGCTTTTTAAGTGTATTATGATTATACCACATACTTCCAATTTAATACAATATATTTTTATTACTTAAAGAAATTTTAATAATGTATCACACTTTGCTTTCTCCATAGTAATCCAGTATACCCATATATATTGCCCAAGCCAATTTAGATTGATACTTGTCACTTTGCAATAAATCGTGTTCAACGGAATTACTTAAAAAACCACACTCCACAATAACACTGGGAACTGTAATTTCCCTTAAAATATAATAATCCTTGTTTGGCTTTGCAACTCTATCATTTTCAGTATCTACAACTTCCTTTAGTCTTGATTGAATACAGGTAGCCAATCTTTTTCCATTCTCAGATTTTTTATAATAGAATACCTGTGCTCCCTTTGCTGAATTTTTAGGAAAAGAATTTTGATGAACACTTACAAATAAATCTACATTTTCTCCATTTCCTATTACAGTTCTGTTTTTTAAATCCTCTCTTTTTTTTATCTGAAAGTGATGTATCGTCTAGCCTTGTCATATATACAACTGCTCCACCTTGTTCTAAATAGGCTTTTAGTTTTTCAGATATTTTTAAATTTATACCTTTTTCCTGTATACCATCAGATGCAACTTTTCCAGGGTCAAAACCTCCATGCCCAGCATCTATAACAATATTTTTCTTTTCTACCGGCAAAGATGCTGTATTAACAGACTTATTATAATGTGCCCTTGCAATACCAAGGCATAACAAAGCTATGTAACATATTAAAAGCCACTTATTTCCCGAAGTTTATATTTTTCAAAACTATCATTCCTAAACATATATAGTATTATATACCATTTACATTTGATATATACATAACTAAGAAAGGCATATCACGGCTAACCTCTCTTAAACTTTTGATTTATATAGTAAAGCTCTCATCTAATGAAATAAGAAATTTTACATTAAGGCTGTATATTAAATCTATTTTTTAGGATAAGGAGTTTTTAATATTTGTACGATTTATTAAATAATCAACACTTGTGTCATAAAAATCAGCAAGTTTTGATAAAAGCTCAATAGGTATGGCTCTATCTCCATTTTCATATCTGGAATATGACTTTTGGGTAACATTCAGGATTTTACCAATATATGCTTGAGTCAAATCTTGGTCTTCTCTAAGATTTCTTATTCTTTCATATTTCATCAATAATCACCTCAGAATTATTATCTCAAAAGTCTATAATGTATTTGATTAATTCGCCAAAACGGACTATTGACAGGATAGACCATTTTGGACTATAATATAAGTGTACTTACAAATTAATTTAATTATGTATTTACACAAAATTTTTTAAATGAAGGAGGAAATGAAAAATACAGCTAAAAAACTACATTATGCTAAATTGTGTAAATATAATTGAATTCTAGCAACCAACACCGTATATCTTTGAAGGATGATAAATATGTTTAATGAAAAAACAAATGCAATCGCCGTAAAAATAAATAACACATACAAACCTGATATGACAGATTTCCAGTTATATGACACTTGTCGTACTGCTTGGGACATTGATAAAGAAAAAAGAAGTATCCTTAAATATGTTGTTGCTGTTTGCAACGGTGAAATTATTGATGTTTTTAAAGTATCTGCCTGGGTTGATGCCGGAACAACACTTAACACTATAAATACTGAAGACAAAATTGTATCTGCTGAAACAAGGTCTGAATTTGTAGGTAAGTTTGCAGAAGACGAAATAAGAGATAAATACAAGGGTACTCAATTAACTGATTATGCTGAAAAATCTTACGGTAACTTTGTATATATGAATGTAAACAAAAATTAGTCATTAACACGAAAACTATATTTTTACAAATACATATGATAAAGAGATAGGAGTAAATATTATGGAATGGAATAAAAATGAAATACTTGAAGCTATTAAGCCTAATATATTAGAACGTTTAAAAGCACCATTAACAGCAATATTTTGCTCTCCCATGAACTTGTACTTGAAGAAAAACGCAATGGTGGAAATTGGGAAGTAAGAGGTACTTTAAATTCTCAAAACAAATTTGGTGCTCTGCTTAAAGCAAACTTTTTAGTTGTAAATCAGAATAGAAAATGACGGAAAAAAATATGTACTATACTATATGTTGACGGTGTATATATTAATGAAGAAATTGAAAAATATGAAAACCGTAACATTGAAAAAGTTTCCCTTATAATAATGTCGGTAATTATATTCTTTTTTATAAAACTTATTATTAAATCTAGTTTATAAACAAAATTATTACTACATACTTTACATAAGTATCTTTCCTTAGAAGTTCTTATTATCTGACCTTTTATAGTCAGTAAAAACAACGACAAATATTACGATACTCTTATTTAATTGTGTTTTAACACACACTAACTTATGGGGAGGTATTACAAATGAAAAAATGTCCAAAATGTGGTACGGAATGTACAGATGATTTAAAAACTTGTTCAGAATGTGGCAACAGCCTTGACGTAACTCAAGAACCTAAAAGAAAAAATATTTTAAAATTCTAAAAGAAAAGAAGCAATTAATAAAAACCATTTTTATTATTTTAGGTGCTATAGTTATTTTAACTATAAGTGTTTTGTTTATATGGCACGCATTTGACAACAGAAATATTAGAAAGGCTAAAGAGGCTATTGTTAATGGTGACTACAATAAAGCTATCAGTTACTATAGCTGGGTAATGCCTTTAAGCTATGCCCATAGCGAGGCCATTGTCGAAATTTCAAAAATAAAAGAAGCCGGTGCTTTATATGAAGAATCTAAAAAAGATATTGCAAATTATAGATATTTTAATGCTATGCAAAATACAAAGACAGCCCTTGCTCTTTGTCCTGACTTTAAAGTGTGTGATGAATTATTTACAGAGGCTCAAACCAATATGGGAAAATATGTTAAAAAACAGTTTGATTCAGGCAAATATACTGAAGCCTATAAAAATATAAATAAAATATATAAGCCATATCGTAATAAGCAAATGGAAAATGTGCTTGTGTCAATAGATAATGTTGTTGAGCAATACGTTAACAAGGGATATGAAAAACTTAAAGCAAAAGACCCTGTATCAGCCATCAACTATGCAAACGAAGCTTTTAATATTAACCCAAACCACGAAGATATAGAAAAATTAAAAAATTCTGTAATATCTTATTATATTCAGATTGCTACTACACAATTCAAAAACTACAAAATTGATTCTGCTCTTGCAACAATAGACTTAGCAAAAGCTATTAATCCTACTAACAAAAGTATTAATGATTTAGTATATACAATCAACAGTTATAAGACCTATCTTGATTCTCTTAAGTCTGCAAATAATTATTATAATCAAGGAAATTATAATGATGCTATTAATTGTATTGACAATGTACCTACTAATACTGCTGGTAATATGGCGAGAAGTAAATATTCTACACTTATCAAAACAATAAGCAAAGATAAAGAATATTTAAGTAATCCAGTAAAAGTGTCATATTTAAGTTCTCATTCTGAATTAAGTTTCGTTGTAAGGAATGTATATAACACTGGATATAATTATGTACTGTCTGATAAGGTTTACGATGTTGAAGTTTTCTATACCCTAACAAATAGACTTAGTAGACCTGTAAAAGCTACAATCTTAGGAGAAATTAATGACGGCAAAACCGGTAGCAAAGAAGCAACCATTGATATTCCTGCCAATAGTTCATTTAGTAGTAGCCTTTATATGCAAAGATTGGTTATTGCTGAAGATACCTATAATTATCATGTAAAAGTTACAGACTTAAAATACAATAATTTAAAAATAATAAAGAAAAAATATATAATTTAAGGAGAGGTTATTATGACAAAGGTAGCGTGGAAATGTAATTTATGTGGGAATGTTGTTATCACTGATTTTTATTTCACAAGTATGAGTGGTCCAAGTAATTTAAAGCATATGGGTGGTCCTTGTCCAAGTAATTGTTCGTACCATGGGGAACACGCATATTATTATGATGTAACCTTAACCGAAAAACTTTTAAAATAATAGTACTAAAATAACACAAATTGCTAATTCAAATTGCAATTTGTGTTATTTTTATATTATAATTAAAATTTATTTGAACCCTTATTTTACCATAACCACATAATCTTTTCTTTCTCTCTTTTGGTTCTGGCATAGGCATATCAGACATAGCTAAAACACAATTACCTATACCAACACAAGTATCAGCTATACCCATTTTTCATAAGCTCTTTACCCTCTGGAGTTTCAAAGTTTCCTTTGCTCTATGAATCCAACAAGAACCTAATCCTACAGAATGAGCTGCATTCATAAGATTGCCTAACACTAAAGAACCATCTTCTACATAAGTTGGTCTACAAGCCTTATCAGCAAATACAACAATTACTGTTGGTGCTCCATAAAACGGGTCAGAATCAACTCCCATAATTTTTGCATTAATTTTTGACAACAATTTAATTGTTTCCTTATCTTGTACTACAACCATTTTAGGAGATTGCATACCCATTCCTGTAGGAGCATACTCTCCAGCCTTTATAACAGCCTGTAATTCTTCATCTTTAATCTGTTCAGGCTTATATTTTCTTATACTTCTTCTATTAACCATATTTTCAATTACTGCATTAGTCATTAAATATCTTCCTTTCTAAATTAAATCAAAGCATTGGATTTATCTTTCCAATTCAACATCTAAATCTAAAATCCCGTACCATTATGATACGGGATAAATAGAATTTTATTTATTTCTTATAGCTGCCTGTGCTGCTGCAAGTCTTGCAATAGGAACTCTATATGGAGAGCAACTTACATATGTTAATCCTGCTCTATGACAGAAATCAATAGACGCAGGGTCGCCACCATGTTCGCCACAAATACCAAGAATAATATTTGGTCTTGTACTCTTACCACCTTGAACAGCCATATTAACTAATTTACCAACACCCTTTTGGTCAAGTGTAGCAAATGGGTCATGTTCATAAATCTGATTAGAATAGTAAGAATCAAGGAACTTACCAGCATCATCTCTTGAGAAACCAAATGTCATCTGTGTAAGGTCATTTGTACCAAATGAGAAGAATTCAGCTTCAGTTGCAATTTCATCAGCAGTTAGAGCTGCTCTTGGAATTTCAATCATAGTACCTACTTTGTACTTTAAATCAATTCCAGATTCAGCAATAATCTTATTAGCCGTTTCAGTAATTATTGACTTAACAAACGCAAATTCTTTAAGTTCGCCAACTAAAGGAACCATAATTTCTGGAACAATATTCCATTCTGGGTGTCTCTTAGTTACATTAATAGCAGCCTTAATTACAGCCTTTGTCTGCATTCTTGCTACTTCTGGGAATGTAACTGAAAGACGACAACCTCTATGACCCATCATAGGGTTAAATTCGTGGAGAGAAACAATGATAGCCTTAATCTGTTCAACTGTCTTGCCCTGTGCCTTTGCAACTTCTTCAATATCTTCTTCTGCTGTAGGGAGGAATTCATGAGTGGTGGGTCAAGGAAACGAATATTAACATGTTTACCTTCCATAGCCTCATAAAGTTTCTCGAAATCGCCCTGCTGCATAGGTTCAAGTTTGTCAAGAGCTTTTTCTCTTTCCTCTACTGTATCAGAACAAATCATTTCACGCATAGCTGAAATTCTGTCTGCATCAAAGAACATATGCTCTGTTCTGCAAAGACCAATACCCTGTGCACCAAAGGCTGCTGCCTGTTTTGCATCTCTTGGAGTATCAGCATTTGTTCTTACTTCAAGTCTTCTATATTTATCAGCTAAATTCATTACTCTTTCAAATTCGCCACTTATAGTTGCTGGAACTGTAGGAATAGCCTCGCCGTAAATACAACCTGTAGAACCATCAAGAGAAATCCAATCTCCCTCTTTGTAAGTTCTGCCGGCAAGTTCAAACTTTTAGCATTTTCATCAATATTTATTTCGCCACAACCAGAAACACAGCAAGTACCCATACCTCTTGCAACAACAGCTGCGTGAGAAGTCATACCACCTCTAACAGTAAGTACGCCCTGTGCATAGTTCATACCCTCAATATCTTCTGGAGAAGTTTCAAGTCTAACAAGAACAACCTTTTCGCCGGCCTTAGCTTTTGTTACAGCATCTTCAGCTGTAAATACAATCTGACCACAAGCTGCACCTGGAGAAGCTGCTAAAGCTACAGCCACTGGTTCAGCCTTTTTCAAAGCCTCATCATCAAACTGTGGATGAAGTAAAGCATCTAACTGCTTTGGATTTATCATACAAAGAGCAGTTTCTTCATCAATAAGGCCCTCATCAATTAAATCACAAGCAATCTTTAAAGCAGCCTTCGCTGTTCTCTTACCATTTCTTGTCTGGAGCATATAGAGTTTTTTATCTTCAATAGTAAACTCCATATCCTGCATATCTTTATAGTGATTTTCAAGTTTATTACAAATCTCTATAATTCATCATATACTTCTGGCATAACTTCCTTGAGCTGGTCAATCTTTCTTGGAGTTCTTACACCAGCAACAACATCTTCGCCCTGTGCATTCATAAGGAATTCGCCAAAAAGCTTATTTTCGCCAGTAGCTGGATTACGAGTAAATGCAACACCTGTACCTGAAGTTTCGCCCATATTACCAAATACCATTGACTGGATATTTACAGCAGTACCCCATGAGCCAGGAATATCATTCATCTTTCTGTAATATACAGCTCTTTCATTATTCCATGAACGGAAAACCGCCTCAACAGCACCAATTAACTGTTCTTTAGGGTCAGTTGGGAAATCTTTTCCTATTTCTGATTTATATTCTGCCTTAAACTGTTCTGCAAGTCTTTTAAGGTCGTCAGCTGTAAGTTCTGTATCTAACTTAACGCCCTTTTCAGCTTTAAGTTCGTCAATTAACTTTTCAAAATACTTTTTACCTACGCCCATTACTACATCTGAATACATCTGTATAAATCTTCTGTATGAATCGTAAGCAAATCTTGGATTACCAGTCTTTTTAGCTATTGTTTCTACAACAACATCATTTAAGCCAAGATTTAAAATAGTATCCATCATACCAGGCATAGAGGCTCTTGAACCAGAACGAACAGAAACTAAAAGTGGATTTTCAATATCTCCAAATTTCTTTCCTGTAACTTCTTCAAGTTTACCTATATATTCCATAATCTGTTGCTGAATTTCATCGTTTATAGTTTCATTATCTTCATAATACTGAGTACAAGCCTCAGTAGTAATTGTAAAGCCCTGAGGAACTGGCATACCAAGCAAAGTCATTTCTGCAAGGTTAGCACCTTTACCACCGAGTAATTCTCTCATATGGTCATTACCCTCTGAAAATAAATATACAAACTTTTTACCCATTTTAACCGCCTCCTATATTAATTGTGCAAATTGCCAATTAAATTCAGTTATCTTACAACTATTATACCATATTTTACTAATTTTGCAATACTATTTTTGTAAACAATTACAAGACTCAAATAAAAAAATTTGAAAAAAGGTGCATTGACACAATATCAATGCACCTTATCTTAAAAGTATAATTAAAATTCAATCTTCTTGAGAATGTAATCCTTTAATTCAGAAATCTTAATTCTTTCCTGTTCCATAGTATCTCTATCACGAACAGTTACGCAACCATCTTCCTTAGAATCAAAGTCATATGTAATACAATATGGAGTACCAATTTCATCCTGACGACGGTATCTCTTACCAATACCCTGTGCATCATCAAAATCACAGTTGAAATACTTGCTAAGTTCTGCAAATACTTCGCCTGCTTCTTCAGAAAGCTTCTTAGAAAGAGGTAACACAGCAGCCTTGAAAGGAGCAAGTGCTGGGTGGAAATGTAATACAGTTCTTACATCGCCTTCGCCAATTTCTTCTTCATCATAAGCTTCACAAAGGAAAGCAAGTGTAACTCTATCTGCACCTAAAGATGGTTCGATACAGTATGGAACATACTTTTCATTTGTAGTTGGGTCAAAGTAGTCCATAGCTTCACCAGAGTGTTCAGCATGAGCTTTAAGGTCGAAGTCAGTTCTTGATGCAACACCCCAAAGTTCGCCCTTACCAAATGGGAACATATATTCAATATCTGTTGTAGCATTTGAATAGTGAGCAAGTTCAGCCTGTTCGTGGTCACGAAGAACAATATTCTTTTCGTCTACATTAAGCTTAAAAGCCAATTTCTACAGTATTCTTTCCAGTAGTTAAACCATTCAATTTCAGTACCCGGCTTACAGAAGAATTCAAGTTCCATCTGTTCAAATTCTCTAGTTCTGAAAGTAAAGTTACCAGGTGTAATTTCATTTCTGAATGACTTACCAACCTGAGCAATACCGAAAGGAACTTTCTTTCTTGTTGTTCTCTGAACATTTTTAAAGTTTACAAAAATACCCTGAGCAGTTTCTGGACGAAGATAAACAACATTCTTGCTATCTTCTGTAACACCAGCATGAGTCTTAAACATAAGGTTGAACTGTCTAATGCCAGTAAAGTTATGAGCACCACAGCTAGGGCAAGGAATATTGTGTTCATCAATATAAGCCTGCATTTCAGTTTCTGTCATACCGTCAGCTGAACCTTCAATACCATTATCTTTCATAAAATCATCAATGATATTATCAGCTCTAAATCTTTCGTGACATTCCTTACAGTCCATAAGAGGGTCACTAAAGCCACCAACATGGCCACTAGCTACCCATACTTCTGGTTCATAAGAATTGCACAGTCAACGCCTACATTGTAAGGGCTTTCCTGAACAAACTTCTTCCACCAAGCTTTTTTTACATTATTTTTAAGCTCAACACCTAAAGGACCGTAATCCCATGTATTTGCTAAACCGCCGTAAATTTCAGAGCCAGCATAAACAAAACCTCTGTTTTTAGCAAGTGCAACAACTTTTTCCATTGACTTTTCCATTGTAATCCTCCTAAATGACAATTTATATATCTTTATCAGGCATAACCATCATACAAACAATATAAAAAACTATACCTAAGAATACACCACTTATTAACTGATAAGAGCAAAAGCTACTCTTACAACAGTTTTATCAATATTAAAATATTCTGCGATACCCGCACAAACACCACCTACAACAGCTTCACTTCTGATTTTATATAATTTTTTCATAATATTACCTCCTAATCAGCAGATATGTTGTATTTCAGACCAAGATATTTTTCCTTGGCAAAGCTAAAATTATTCTTCCAATTTTTATCACAAACAATAATGTGGTCCAAAACTTTATACCTAATGGTTCAAGACTTCTAATAATAGCAGTAGTGGCAACATAATCAGCATTAGACATTTCTCTATTGCCTGATGGATGATTATGACCTATTATAACAAATTTAGCTTTATTTATCAATGCTTTTTCGATCACTTTATCAATATACACTTTTGTTCCGTCTGTTGTGCCATCACTTATGTAAATATAATTTATTAATCGCTTATTAATATCTAAACACAAAAGCACAAAAACTTTCAAAAGGTCTAGCTGACAATAATGTAGTCAAATACGCTGACGCCCTTGCAAAAGTATCCATTTGTTCTTTTTTAGAATAAAAGCTGTTTTCATAACGCCTTGCAATATGTGGCAACATAGATATTAAAACAGCAGCACCCTCTGTCAAATTACCTCTAGCCATTAAGTCATCAGCGCCTGCTGCCAATAAGTTATGAAAAGAGCCATATGTATCTAACAACTTATGTGCCATTTCATTAGTATCTTTCATAGGATATGCGTAAAACAAAAGCAATTCAACAATTTGGTATTCTTCAAAACTCTCTAAAGAATTTTCCTTTAAAAATCTTTGTCTTACTCTATGCCTGTGACCACTATGTATATTTTTCTTTTTAGGTTTCTTTTCTTTCTCATCCATTTACGGACCTCTAATTAATATTTAATGGTGCTTGATATTTTTCAAAATCGCCTGAATATATTATTCTCAATAATTTATCTAAACGATAAGTGCTTTTGTAATCAATTCTGTTGGTAAAATATGTTCCTCTAAAGCACGACCTATTTCGTCAACATCTACAACCTCTACTCTACCATCATTACGAATTATAACATCTGCTAATAAATCATTAAAAGTATATGTATCTCCGTCTTTTTCAGTTTCAATTATATCACAATACCAATAAACAATATTGTTATTGTCATCAAGAAATTTACTTACCTTAAATCCTTCTTTTATATAATAACAAGACATTCCATGAGTAAAATCATGGCGTTTTGTCAACACTTCCCATTTTGTTACTATGGCATCATCGGAAACAGATACAACCTTATCATCTTTCAATAAAATCTTTTCATCAGGTATAAATCTTCTACGATATAAAACTAATTCTGCCATACATGCCCTCCTTTGCTTTATATTATGTGTCCCGTTTACAAAATGCAAACGGGATTCATAACACATTATTTATTCTTCTTCATTTTCTTTTTCTACATATTCTTTAGTGAAATTACATTCTGGATTGTTACAAGCAACTCTCTTAGTCTTTGTACCCTTTACCACAAGTACATCGCCACATTCCGGACAAATTTCCCCAGTTGGCTTATACCAAGAAATCATACTACATTCCGGATTATGTTCACAACCAAAATACTTTCTGCCTTTTTAGTTTTCTTTATTAAAACTTTGCCACCACAAATTGGACAGTCTACGCCAGCTTCTTCAAAAAGAGGTTTTGTATTTCTACATTCTGGGAAACCAGGACAAGCAAGGAACTTGCCGTACTTGCCATATTTCACAACCATATTTCTGCCACATTCTTCGCAAATAACATCTGTAACCTCATCTTGAATTTCTACATTTTCAACCTTTGCCTCTGCCTCTGCTAAAAGTTCAGCAAGTAAGGATAGAAATCTCTTAACACTTGCTTCCATTCCATTTTACCGTCAGCAACCATATCAAGAGTATTTTCCATATCAGCCGTAAATTCAGCATTGATAATTGGTTCAAAGTTCTTTGTAAGTATTTCGTTTACAATTTCGCCTAATTCTGTTGAATACAAAAGTTTCTTTTCCTTTGTAACATAATTTCTTGCAAGAATTGTTGCAATAGTTGGTGCAAGAGTTGATGGTCTACCTACCTTTATATCATCAAGAGTTTTAATAAGTAATGCCTCTGAATATCTTGCAGGTGGCTGTGTAAAATGCTGATTGCCCTCAATAGTAACTGGCACTACAGTATCATTTTCCTGTATTTCAGGCATAGCCTTTTCATCGTCTAATTCTTCATTCTTCTTATATACAGCCAAATAACCGTCAAACATAAGTGTTGAACCAGTTGCTCTAAATATATAATCATTTGCATCAATGTCTGCACTTACTGTGGCATACTTTGCTGGCATCATCTGACTAGCCATAAATCTTTCCCAAATAAGTTTATAGAGCTTATACTGGTCACGACTAAGGCTTTCCTTTATAGAATCAGGGTATCTCTGTGCTACTGTAGGTCTAATAGCCTCGTGAGCATCTTGTGCTGAGCTATCTGTCTTATACTGCTTCTTTTCTCTAAGATATTCTTCGCCATAGCGTTTGAAACTACATCTTTAGCCTGTTCATAAGCCTCATCAGATATTCTTACAGAGTCAGTTCTGATATAAGATACCAAGCCTACTGTACCCTCACCCTCAATATCAACACCTTCATAAGTTGCTGGGCAATTCTCATTGTCTTTTGAGGAGCAAAACCTAAAAGCTTTGATGCCTCTTGCTGCATTGTACTTGTAGTAAACGGAGCTGGGGCATTTTTAGCTCTAACACTTTTCTTTACCTTTTCTACAGTAAGTCAGCATTTTCAACAGCTTTAAGGATTTTATCTGTTTCTTCCTTTGTATTTAATTCAATTTTGCCCTTTTTATCTCCATAGAACTTGGCAGGGAACTTTTTACCCTTTGTAGTTTTAAATGTAGAATCAATAGACCAATATTCCTGTGGAACAAGTTTTCTATTTCTTCTTCTCTTTCACAAATAAGTTTAAGTGCAACAGACTGTACTCTACCGGCACTAAGACCTTTCTTTACTTTTTTCCAAAGAAGTGGACTGATTTTATAACCTACTATTCTATCTAATTCTCGTCTAGCCTGCTGTGCATTAACTAAGTCCATATCAATTTCTCTTGCTTCTTTTATAGACTTTTTAACTACATCTTTTGTAATTTCGTTAAATGTAACTCTAGCTGTCTTTTCTGGGTCAAGTTTTAAGGCATACAATAAATGCCAACTAATTGCCTCTCCCTCTCGGTCAGGGTCAGTTGCCAAATAGACCTTATCGGCTTTTTTAACTTCTTTACGAAGTTGTGCCAATATTTCCCCTTTTCCTCGTATAGTAATGTATTTAGGTTCAAAATCATTTTCTATATCAATACCAAGCTCACTTTTAGGCAAATCCCTAACATGACCTTTGGTAGCAATTACTTTATAATTAGAGCCTAAAAGCCATGTATATTCTTTGATTTTTCTGGTGACTCCACTATAACCAGATATTTTTTCGCACTCATTATACATCCTCCTACAGAACTTTTACATATTTCTGCCCTGACATTTTCTGTATCAGTCCTTGAACTTCTAACATAGTTAATGCACAAGACGCGTCCTGTATATTCAAATTAATCTTCTCTATTATTTCATCAATCGTAATTGGTTCATAATCCATACAATCATAAACCAATTTTTCATTTGGTGCAAGACCATTTATTATTTTTCCTGAATTTTTAATATTTTCTTTTGTATTGTCAATAGATATTGTTATGTTCAATTCCTCTAAAATATCCTCTGTTTTTGTAACAGCAGTTGCTCCAAGTCTTATTAAATTGTTAGTACCTCTACTAAGTCGACTTGTTATATTCCCCGGTAAAGCCATAACTGTTCTACTGTTCCAATGCGTGGTTTGCTGTTATCATTGTGCCACTTTTTCATCAGCCTCAATAACAACAGTAACATCGCACATACCACTTATAATTCTGTTTCTTATTGGAAGTTTGCTGGAAAAGCCTTTGTTCCTAAAGGAAATTCACTTATCAAACAGCCTTTTTCCATAACTTTATCTGCTAAATTGGTATTACAAACAGGATAAATAGTGTCAATACCAGTACCTAAAACAGCAAAGGTAATACCTCCACCTTTTAAGCAACTGCTATGAGCTACGGCATCTGTACCCATCGCAAGACCACTTACAACGCATATGCCATTTTGTGCCAGTTCTCTTGAAAATTTCTCACAACACATAGCACCATAGTCAGTAATTCGCCTTGAGCCTACAATAGCTACACTTACCCTATCTTCTGGAACTATCTTTCCTCTTACATATATACCTAAAGGGGCATCTGGAATATACTTTAATTTTTCAGGATATTCTTCATCATCTTCTGTATAAAATTTAGCATTAATATTGTTTAATTTTTCCAGTTCTTCATCGACAGAGTATTTATATCTACTAGCTACTATTTTTTCTATTGTAGTTTTATTTAAAATTTCAGAGTATTTTAAATCTTTACTATCTGCCAACCATAATTCTTGCCCACTACCAAAATAATCAAGCAATTTTCTTCTTGTAGACAATTTTATATTATTAAGTGAAGACAACCACATTATGTATTTATTATCACAATTCATACAAATCACTCCTAATGTAGAGTAACTCTATCCAGATTTCTAAGTTGCAAAGCCTCAGCTATATGCCTTACCTCTATATTTTCGCTACTATCTAAATCTGCAATAGTCCTAGCTATTTTTAACAATTTATGGTATGCTCTTGCACTGAAATTAAGTCTGTCAAAAGCTGTTTTCATCATTTGTTTTTCACTTTCGCCCAAAGCACAATATTTTTCAATCAAAGGGGCTGAAAGTTGCGAATTAAAGAAAATATTATCATTCTTATATCTTTCTAACTGTATTTTTTGAGCTTTTATAACTCTCTCTTTTATTTCTGATGAACTTGTGCCAGCCTCTTTACTTTCCAAATCCGAATACTCTACAGCTGAAGCCTCAATTTGAATATCAATTCTATCCAACAATGGTCCACTTATCTTCCCCATATATCTTTTAATTTGGCTAGGAGAACAGGTACATTTATCAGAATATCCATGATAGCCACAAGGGCAAGGATTCATTGACGCCACAAGCATAAGGTTAGCTGGATATGTCATTGTACCATTAACTCTGGAAATAGTAACCTTACAATCCTCCAAAGGCTGTCTTAATTCTTCTAAAACATTTCTTCTGAATTCTGGTAATTCATCTAAAAACAGAACACCATTATGAGAAAGACTTACTTCTCCAGGCTTCGGTATTCTACCTCCACCTACCATAGCTGAGCCAGAAATAGTATGGTGTGGTGCTCTAAAAGGTCGTTTTGTAAAAAGTGCATCTCTATTTCTCAAAAGTCCCGCTACAGAATATATTTTTGTAATTTCTAAACTTTCTTCCATAGATAAATCCGGCAATATAGTTGGAAGTCTTTTTGCCATCATTGTCTTGCCAGAACCAGGAGGTCCTATCATAAGTACATTGTGCATACCAGCAGCAGCAATCTCCAAAGCTCTTTTTACATTTTCCTGCCCTTTTACATCAGCAAAATCATTTGTTTCCTGTTCTTTATTATTAAAAAATGCCTCTATGTCAACAATTCTAGGTTCAATTTTTATTTTACCATTAAAGAAATCTACAAGCTGTGATACAGAACTAACTGGATATACAGAAATATCGTTTACCAAAGCAGCCTCATCGGCATTTTCACAAGGAACAAAGCATCTTTTAAAGCCATTGTCCCTTGCAGAAAGTACCATAGGCAAAACTCCGTCAACAGCCTTTACTCTACCATCAAGAGATAATTCTCCTATAAAAATACTATCACTAATATCCTTACATTTTATAATACCTATGGTACTTAATATACCTAAAGCTATAGGTAAATCATAGGCTGGACCTTCTTTTCTTGTATTTGCCGGTGCAAGATTTACTGTAATTTTCTTTACAGGGAAGTATAGCCTGAATTTTTAATTGCTGTCCTTACTCTCTCTTTAGACTCTTTTACAGCACTATCTGGAAGTCCAACAGTTTCAAAACTAGGTAAACCTTGACTTGTATCTACCTCAACTTCAACTGTGTAACCATTTACCCCCATAAGTCCAGACGAATAAATTTTAGCTACCAATACTATCCCCTCACTTTTGTTTATAAAATAACATTATCTTAAATGTTATCACTATATCCTTTCATTTGCAACATTAATTTTCTTCTTGTGCAAATTCAAAGTCAATCACTCTATCAATCAGCTTGCTCTCACAAGCGTAACCTTTACCTTATCGCCAATAGTATATGTCTTATGAGTATGCTCTCCCATATATGACATACTATCTTCATCATAGATATAGTAATCATCATACAAATCATCAGTTGATACCATACCCTCAACAGTATTTTCAAGTTCTACATATATTCCCCAAGAAGTAACACCTGAAATAATACCGTCAAATGTTTCTCCAATTTTATCCTGCATATATTCAACAATTTTATATTTATCTGTTTCTCTTTCAGCATCTTCTGCTTTTCTTTCATTTATAGAACATTGAAGTGCTACTTGTGCAAGGGTTCTATTATATTTGCTTATTCTTTTATCTGTCAATTCTCCTGTTAAATACTGACTTATAATTCTGTGAATTTGTAAATCCGGGTATCTTCTAATAGGAGAAGTAAAGTGGCAGTAATATGTGGCTGCCAAGCCAAAGTGCTTGCCATTTTCAGCAGTATATCGAGCTTGTTTGAAACTGCGTAATGTCATTCTATGAATAAGCAATTCCTCAGGTTTGCCCTTAGCCTGTTCCAACATTTTTTGGAAAGACTTTGGATGTGTCGCATTACCTTTTAATATATATCCCATTTTACCGATAAAGTTTTCAAGCTGTTCTACCTTTTCTTCATCAGGTACTTCGTGAGTTCTGTACACAAAAGGTAATTCAAGCCAGAAAAATCTTTCGGCTATTGTTTCATTAGCTGCAAGCATAAATTCTTCAATAATACTTGTAGCTACATTTCTTTCTCTTTTTACAATGTCAATAGGCTTACCATTTTCATCAAGTATAATCTTTGCTTCGTCAAATTCAAACTCAATAGCTCCTCGCTTTTATTCTCTTTTCCAAAAGAATATTTCTAAGTTTTTCCATATTTTTAAACATTGGCATTAAATCTTCATATTCTTTTAAATACTCAGAATTTTCATTTGTAAGTAAATCATATACTACATTGTATGACATTCTTCTGTTTACATTTATAACAGCCTTTTTAATATCAGAATTTATAACTGTACCCTTCTTATCTATTTCCATAATACAGCATAAAGTAAATCTGTCTTCTCCGGCATTAAGGGAACAAATACCGTTTGACAATTTATGAGGTAACATAGGTATAACTCTGTCTACTAAATATACACTTGTACCTCTTTTATAGGCCTCTTTATCCAAAGGAGAATTTTCTGTTACATAATGAGAAACATCTGCAATATATACGCCTAATTTATAGTTACCATTTCAAGAACTTCTACAGAAACAGCATCATCAAGGTCTTTTGCATCTTCCCATCAATAGTAACCATTGTCACATCTCTTAAATCTTCACGCTTTTTAGCTTCTTCTTGGTCAATAACACTTGGAATACTTTCTGTCTGTTTCATTACATCTTCAGGAAAATCAGTAGGAAGATTAAATTGTCTTATTATTGAAAGAATATCAACGCCTGGGTCATCAATATGTCCTAGTATTTCAATAATTTTACCCTCTGGATTTTTTCTCTTTTGTCCTGCTGGCTTAGTAATTTTCACTACTACTTTATGACCTGTAACTGCTCCCATACTATCTCCAGAAGAAATGAAAATATCGTCTGCTATTTTCTTGTCATCAGGAATAACAAAGCCATAACCCTTTACGCTTTGGTAAGTACCGACTATACCGTCCATACCTCTTTTGATTATTTTTACAACTTCGCCCTCTTGTCTTTTTCCTCTGGAACTTGGATTAAGCTTAACCATTACGGTATCTTTGTGCATGGCATTATTCATAGCATTAGCCGGAATAAAAATGTCTTCCTCAAGACCATCAACCTTTACAAAGCCAAAGCCTCGGCTATTTCCTGTAAGCTGTCCTACATACAACTTTAGTTCTTCAGGTTTCATAATTTTGCCTTTTTTAGACTTATTATTTTACCCTCTTTTCTAAATCTTCTATAATATTAGAAAAAATCTCTCTGTCTTCATGAGGTACCTGCATTATTACCTCAATATCTTTCAATCCCATAGGGAAATAATCTTT
>ENA-OQHP01000172-OQHP01000172.1-human-gut-metagenome-genome-assembly--contig:-NODE-172-length-21312-cov-2.362001_pt1 | contig 21312 bp, 35 predicted proteins | sample MGYA00242563_ERZ504717 | MGnify/ENA primary metagenome ERZ504717 (study PRJEB26092, sample SAMD00036212) | human gut metagenome | host: Homo sapiens | study: EMG produced TPA metagenomics assembly of... | reverse complement strand
CGGTCGCGACCACGTGGCGCAGTTGATCGAGTGGCCAAGCGCGCACGTCGGCGCCCATCACGCTCACGCTGCCGGTGCCTGCATCGTACAGGCGCGGGATAAGCGAGACGAGCGTGGACTTGCCGCTGCCCGTGCCGCCGATAATGCCGAGCGTTTTGCCCAGCGGCAGCTCCAGGGTCACATCGCTCACGGCATTGCCGCGCCGCGCCAAACGAAAAGCTCGCATGGCTCAAGCTCAGCGCGGGAACCGGAACAGCGCCACCCGCCAGTTCGCTCGGCTCGGCAGCACGACCGGCTCGTTGTCCTCGTCGGTGATGCTCGCTCGCAGTTGAGCACCTCGTTGATACGCGACGCGCTCGCGCTCGCCTTGGTAAAGACCACGACCAGGTTGGCGACGTACACGATGGAGGTCAGGGTCTGCGTCATGTAGTTCACAAACGCCATGACCTGGCCCTGCGTGAGTTCGCCCACGTTGACCTGGATGCCGCCCACCCACAGGATGGCGCACACGCCCAGGTTCATCACAAGAAACGTGACGGGGTTGAGAATCGACGAGAGCTTGCCCACCGCGATGGCAGTATTGGCCTGGTCATCGGCAGCTTGGGCAAAGCGCTCGCGCTCGTGGTCCTCGCGCACGAAGGCGCGAACTACGCGAGCGCCGAAAGGCCTTCGCGGCAGATAAGCGCGATGCGGTCGAGCTTTGCCTGCAGCTGCTTGTAGTACGGGATGCAGCGCGCCATGACAAACCAAAACACCAGCCGATAGCGGGCGTGCAGATCAAAAGATGATGCCGAGCTTAAGGTCGATGGCAAGGGCTGCGCACATAGAGCCCACCGCCAGGAAGGGCCAGCGGATAAGCATACGCACGCCCAGCGCCACGGCAAGCTGCACCTGGTTGACGTCGTTGGTGATGCGGGTGATAAGCGACGGCGTGCCAAAGCGGTCGAGTTCGGCATAGCTCAGCTTATTGATGTGCTGGTAGAGCGCACCGCGAATGTCGGTGCCCATGCCCTGCGAGGTGAGCGCCGCCATCTTTTGGCAAACAAGCGTAAACGAGATGCCGATCACAGCCATGGCGCCAAGCACCATACCGTAGTGAATAACGGCGTTCACATCGCGTGCGCCGATGCCCTTATCGATCATCTGGGCAATCACCAGCGGCGTCAGCAGGTCAAAGATCACTTCGATCAGCTTGCACGCAGGACCAATCACCATATACCGGCGAAACTTACCACCAAAACGCCTGAGCAGCTCAATCATAAAAAGGCGCTCCCTATCATCATTCACACTCAATTCGAATCATGATAGTACGGTGAGCCCTGGAGATGCGTAAGCAACTCGTTACAGATGTAAGGGCGACGTTCGCTAGCGCCCAAGGCATGTAGCAGCCGATGTTTTGGCAACGCCAGCGAGCGGCATAACGCCAGGGATTCAATTATCAGATAAATGTGACCCTTCAGGCGGTTTTGGTCGGCTACCCGCCGAGTGCCGGCAGGCGCTTGGTAGTCGCGCGTCCGCAGCGAGCCGAGGACCAGCGAGACACCAAGCGCCCTGCCGGCACTCGCGGTAGCCGCGGCACCAAAAGCGCCTGCGCACTCGATGGATTCGGATGCCCGACAGAGGCTCCTTATGGCTGCTTCCTTCCGGACCTGACCAGATTCGGAACATGTCGTCATCCGAACCCATCGAACGCGCTAGGCGCTCGGTATATCTTACCCGCTCTCGCTCGCCACGGCAAGATAGCTAGTTTGGGACAGGGCTTTTTTGACTACTTTTTGGCTATCCAAGCTAAACCGAACGATCATTTTACTAGAGTCGGCCGAGGTCGTAGGATCGGGCGGCGGATTCACCGGCGCAGATGAGGTTGGTTATGGCTTCCTGGGAATCGAGCGCCAGCTCAAGGCCCATGGGTCTGCGACAGACTGGCAAAACCAGGTCGATGCCCTGCCCATACACCGCATCCAGGTTGTCAGCACGACCGCCCACGACAGCGGCTACCGACTTGCCATATCGCTTGGCGCGACGCGCCACGCCCACCGGTGCCTTACCGGCGGCGGATTGCTCGTCCATATTGCCCTCGCCTGTAATGACCAGGTCGACATCACGCACGCGCTCATCAAACCCCACGAGATCGAGCACCGTCTCAACGCCCGAACGCAACTCCGCCCCGAGCGCCAGCAGCGCGGCACCCAGGCCGCCAGCAGCACCGGCACCGGGCACGCCGAGCACCGAGCCAAATGTCCGTGCACCCTCGGCACGCGCAACAACCCCTGAGCCGCGCCCCGGTAATCGCTGCATCGAGCAGGCGGCCGTAGCCGACCATCCAGCTGTCGTACCTGCTCAGCACCTCGGCATCACCCGTCGGCAGACCCTTCTGCCCGCCAAACACCGCCAGTGCGCCTCGACGCCCCACGAGCGGATTCTCGACATCGGAAAGCACGATGATACGCGCGCCGTTCAGCGCCCGAAGCGCCGGTGCCAAATCGATACTCGTCACGTGTTCAAGGCCCGCGAGACCGGGGGCGATATTGCAGCCACACTCATCGACAAGGTGGGCGCCCAGCGCCTGCAGCATGCCGGCGCCACCGTCGTTGGTGGCACTGCCGCCCAGACCAATATAGATAGTCTTTGCACCCGCGCGAAGCGCACGAAGCATCAGTTCGCCCACGCCATAGGTTGTGGCCGCCAACGCCGCCGACTCCGTGCAAGGTGAATACCCAATACCCGCCGCCTCGGCCATCTCGATGACCGCGGACTCGTGCTCGCCGTCCACCAGCATCCGGGCAGACACGCGGTCGCCCAAGGGACCTGCAACCTCGCAGGTTGAAAGCTCGCCACCGCGTGCGGCGATGGCGTCGAGCGTTCCCTCGCCACCATCTGCCAGCGGCAAGCGCCCAGCTCGGCATCGGGCCACACACGGCGCACGCCTTCGGCAACGGCCTCCTCCGCCTGCGCACTCGACACGCTGCCTTGAAGGAGTCGATCGCCAGCAGCACACGGCGGGGCCGCCGCTGCACGGGGCCAAAGTCGACCGTCTCGTCGGTGAGATCTCCAACACCCGCGAGCGCCTCGGCGTGAGACGCATGCGCCTCAAGGTTCAAACCGCAACCGACGCCGTCGACACCGCGCAGGCCAGCAAAATAGCTGCTCAGCACTTCACGGCACTCGCCTGCCAGCACGCCGGCGGTCACATTAAACCGATGGTTCAGGCGCGAATCGGCATTGAGGTCGTACAGCGAACCCAGCGCGCCCGCTTGGCATCGGTCGCGCCATACGCGCAACGCCCCACGCGCGCGTAACCATAAGCCCCGCGCACATACAGCAGGGCTCGAGCGTCACGTAGACCGTGCAATCGGAAAGGCGCCAGCGTCCAAGCGTCTGAGCGGCGGCACACAGGCCAAAAATTCGGCATGCGCCGAAGGATCCTGGTCGAGCTCGCGGCGATTATGCGCCCTCGCGACAATCTCGCCCGCGCGCACTACCACGGCACCAATCGGTACCTCGCCCACCGCAGCGGCGGCGCGCGCCTCCGCCAGCGCCTCGCGCATGAACTTCTCGTCGATTTCGGTGATCGTCATCGTTCGCCTTCCCTGTTGCAAATTCAAAACGATGCTATCATTACGACTCACGGAGAGATGGCAGAGCGGTTGAATGCGGCGGTCTTGAAAACCGTTGAGCGCGAGAGCGTTCCGGGGGTTCGAATCCCCTCTCTCCGCCACCTTAGTGATTCACCGGCGTCATGGTGCGCTCAAACAGCGCATCGACCACGTCGGCTATCTCGGGTCGACGCTCAAGATCGTGACCCGACTCCCACCAATTTGTGAACAGTCGAATAATGCCACCGGCGATAAACTCCGATGTCGTCTCGAGCGAAACGGGCGCCAGGGCATCTTCGGCAAGCGAGCTCATCACACGCTCGCGGATGGAACGCGCAATGCGGTCGCAAATCATGCCGGTCAGCATGCCCGACATGCTGCTGGCCAAAAGGTTATCCATGAGCTGCTCATGCGCCAGAATCATATTCATGGCATCGTCAAAGACCTCATGGCGAAGCGCCCGTACGTCATCAAGCGGCTCCGCGTCCGCTGCATCGGTCCGGTTTTGCGGCAAGCCCGTCATAAGCTCATCGATATAGAAGGCAAAGTAATCGTTTTTATCGCGAAAATGCTTATAGAACGTCGTGCGGCGAATCAGGGCCCGGTCGCAAAGCATGGCAACCGTCAAATCCTCAAACCGATGCTCTTCCAAGAGCTCGGTAAAAGCATCGAACAGGGCACGATAGGTTTTCTTGATGCGAAGGTCCATCCATATCGCCATCCTCAAGGTGTAGACAGCATTCCTTAATTTGTCGCATATCTTACACCTGTACCACCCGTTCCATATTGGCGGCCCCTCCTTGGCGGAAACATAACGCTTACCGGAAAGTTCGGTATCGCCAAAGGTTGCGGGTATACTAGTAGCGTTACACCAACGGCAGCCGGCGCAAAACGCCGCTGCCATTCGAAACGGAGACATCATGCTTCCCGTCATCATCGGTATCGTTGTTGTCGTTGTGATCGCCAGCGCCATCGCCGGCATCTACAACAACATGGTCACCAAGCGCAATCGCATCGATAATGCCTGGCAGAACATCGACACGCAGCTGCAGCGCCGCAACGACCTGATCCCTAACCTGGTCGAGACCGTCAAGGGCTACGCCAAGCACGAGCAGGACACGCTCGCCGCCGTAGTCAACGCGCGCAACGCCGCCGTGAGCGCCACCACCCCCGAGGCCAAGATGGAAGCGGACAACGTGCTGACCGGTGCGCTGCGCCAGCTCTTTGCCGTCGCCGAGGCTACCCCGACCTTAAGGCAAATACCAACTTACGCAGCTCCAGTCCACGCTCGAGGACACCGAGAACAAGGTGAGCTACGCGCGCCAGAGCTACAACGATTGCGTGCTCAGCTACAACAACGCCATCCAGACGTTCCCGGCTGTTATCTTTGCCGGCATCTTCCAGTTTAAGGAGCGCCAGGGCTTCGAGGCAGCTGAAGCCACCCGCCAGGCACCGACCGTCAAGTTCTAACAATCACGGCCGAGTCTTAAGCCAGTTCATCAGCCCTTTGGGGCCCAAGGCACAAACCTTGGGCCCTTTTCTTATCCACGCACAAAGCGCGACCAAACAAAAAGCGCGGCCTAAAAGGCCGCGCACCATATTCAATTCAGCCAAGTAATCCCCTGTCGCGACAGCGCCGAGCCGCAGGCAGAGAGCAAGTTCCCTCCCAGCGCACTCCGCAGGACGCAAGAAGCCCTCGCCGCACGAAGTGCGCAGCGAGGACTTCTTGCATGTCCGAGGACGCGCTGGGAGGGAACTTGCTCTCTGCCCGGACGTGCTCGCCAAGAGCTGTAAGGCAGGTTACGCCACGGTGTAAACCCAGTTGTGCTTATCCTCGACAGCACCGGACTGAATACCAGTCAGGGTCTCGCGAAGCTTCTTCATCACGGGGCCGATCTCGGTGCAGCCAGCCGGGAAGGTCACGGTCTCATCGGCACCGTAGACCTTGTTGTCGATCTCGCCCACCGGGGAGATGACGGCAGCGGTGCCGCACAGGCCGCATTCCACAAAGGTGCCGGCCTTGACCTCGGCCCACTCGACGGGACGCTGGTCGACGGTCATGCCCAAATCCTCGGCAACCTGAACGAGCGAGCGACGGGTGATGGAGGGCAGGATGGAGTCGGTGTGCGACTGAGGAACGACGAGGGTGCCGTTCTCCTTCACGAACAGAACGTTCGCGCCACCGGTCTCCTCGACATAGGTGCGGGACTCGGAGTCGAGATACAGGTTCTCGGCATAACCCTCGCGATGGGCCTCCATCGTGGGCTTGAGGGACATGGCGTAGTTCAGGCCGGCTTGATATTGCCGGTGCCGTGCGGTGCGGCGCGGTCGTACTCGGAAACGCGCAGCTTGACGGGCTTGAGGCCGCCCTTAAAGTACGGACCGACCGGGGTCACGAGAATGCGGAACGTGTACTCAGGAGCGGGAGCCACGCCGATCACGTCACCGGAGCCGATCATAAACGGACGCACGTACAGGGTCGCACCAGAACCGAAGGGCGGAACCCAAGCGGCGTTGGCAGAAACGACCTGCTTGACGGCCTCAACAAACTTATCCTTGGGGAACGGGGGCATCTCGAGGCGCTGGGCAGAGTTATACATGCGCTCGGCGTTCATGTCGGGACGGAAGCAGACGATGCTGCCGTCCTCGGCGGTGTAGGCCTTCAGGCCCTCAAAGACCTCCTGGCAATAATGGAAGATGCCGCCGCACTCGGAGACATGCAAGGTGTGGTCGGTGGTCAGGCCGCCCTCGTCCCACTCGCCGTCCTTCCAATGAGCCTCGTAGCTGTAATCGGTCTTCATGTAGCCAAAGCCGAGGCTACCCCAATCGATATCCTTCTTCTCGACAGTCATATGTCGCTCCTTACATACACAGTTGCATACTCGCGAACTCGCACGCAAGGACCGAGGCCGACCGCGTCGCAACGTCGCACGCCCGGAGCGTAGAGCCGGACGGGACACGCGAACGGCATCAAAGCCAATGGCACGTCGATTCGCATGCACGAGATTGTACTCCGCACGCGCGTCGGATAAAACGTTTTTCTTTAACTAACTAAAGTATTTTCATTTGACCGAAACTAAAGAGGCCCGCCACCGTAAACGGTGACGGGCCTCAACGACACGATTTGTGCGCCGGCTCGAGCTATGCGTTCTTTTTGCCCAGCTTAGCCTTAACCAAGCCGACCACGGTCGGGATGATCGACACGGCGACAATGCCGATAATCAGCAGCTCAAAGTGCTCCTGCACAAAGGGAATGCCGCCAAAGAAGTAGCCCAGCAGCGTAAAGACCGTCGACCAGGTAATGCCGCCCAGCACGTTAAAGACAACGAAGTTGCGCCAATGCATGCCGCCCATGCCGGCGATAAAAGGCACAAAGGTGCGGATGAACGGGAAGAAGCGGCCGAGGAAGATGGCCAGATGGCCCCACTTATCCAGGAAATCCTCGGACTTTTTGATGCGCTCGGGCGTCATGGCCTTTACCTTGCCCGAGGCGATGATCTTGCGGCCAAAGAAGTGGCCGATCATAAAGTTGCACTGATCGCCCAGGATGGCTGCGGCCCATGCGGTGGCCAGAAGCGCCACGATGTTAAAGCCGCCGTTGTGGGCAAAGAAGCCCGAGGCAAACAGCAGCGAGTCGCCGGGAAGGAACGGGAAGAACACCACGCCTGTCTCAATGAAGATGATCAGGAACACGCAGCCGTAGGCCATAAGCGGGCCGGCGGCGATCCAGCTGGCGATCGCAGCGCGCGGATCCTTAAGCAGCTCGGCAATGAAATTGATGAAACCCATGAAGTAAAACCTCTCAGTTGTGGGCGCGGATACGTCCAAGTTGACCAGTATACGGTTGCGGCGCGAGCACGGGCCAAACCCCTCAAAAGTCTTACTTCATTACCAGCAAGTTTGCATAACTGACACCTGTCGCGCAAAGCCGCCAAGATTGTTCTTCCTAATCCCTAGCGAATCGCTATACTTATTGAATCGCATTGCCATGGCGCTAAGGGAGGGCGGCCGGTGAGCTTTATCAATACCATTCGCGAGGACATCAAGACCGTCCAGGCGCAGGACCCCGCCGCACAAAGCGGTCTGGTCATCTTCCTTTCCTATCCTGGCCTGCACGCCAAGTGGAACCACGTGCCCGAGCACTGGCTCTGGGAGCACGGTCATCGCTCGCTCGCCCGTGTGCTCTCGCAAATCACCCGCCACATCACCGGCGTCGAGATTCATCCCGCCGCACAAATCGGCAAGCATTTCTTTATCGACCACGCCATGGGCGTCGTCATCGGCGAAACCACCGTCGTGGGCGACAACTGCGTGCTCTACCAGGCGTTACGCTCGGCGGCACCGGCAACGAGACCGGCAAGCGCCACCCCACCCTGGGCAACAACGTCACCGTGGGCACGGGCGCAAGGTGCTCGGCAACATTCGCATCGGCAACAACGTCAAGATCGGCGGCAACTCGGTCGTCGTCAAGGACGTGCCCGACAACTGCACCGTCGTGGGTGTGCTGGGCGCATCATCAAGCGCAACGGCTGCCGCGTGTTCGAGGAGAGCTTCGACGCCAAGCAGCATCGCGAGTACATGCCCGACGATGCCGCCGAGCAGAGCGCCCTCAACCGTCAGGGCATCACCGAAAACGCCCGTCGCGTCAAGGAACTCGAGCAAGAGGTGGCCGAGCTCAAAGCCCTCGTCGCCAAGCTCGTGGACGAGCGCTAAGGCCGCGGGCAGCCGCCACAGCATGAACGCCAACACAAAAGGCGCGCTGGGGAATCCGCCCCCGGCGCGCCTTCTTTCGATGTGGCATGCGGGACTGCCCCTTTGTCACCTTATGCGAACTGGCTTAGGTAGAGGTCGGCGTAAGCGCCCTCGCAGCCAGCAGCTCCTTGTGCGTACCTGCTCGATGATATTGCCGTGGTCCATGACCAGGATGAGTCGGCATCGACGATCGTCGACAGACGGTGCGCGATCACAAAGCTCGTGCGCCCGCGCATGAGCGCGTCCATAGCACGGCCGATGGCGAGCTCGGTGCGCGTGTCCACACTCGACGTCGCCTCGTCCAGGATGAGGATCGCCGGGTTGTTGAGCAGCACACGCGCGATGGTCAGCAGCTGACGTTGGCCCTGGCTGATGCTCTCGGCATCGTTAGCCACACGCGTGTCGTAACCCTGCGGCATAGTGCGCACAAAGAAGTCGACCTGAGCGGCACGTGCGGCCGCGACAATCTCCTCGCGCGTCGCCTCGGGACAGCCATAGGCGATGTTCTCGCAATGGTGCCATCGAACAGCCAGGCGTCCTGCAACACCATGCCAAACTGCTGGCGCAGCTCGCCGCGGTCCATGCGGCTCGTGTCCACACCGTCGAGGGTAATGCGGCCACCGTCGATCTCGTAGAAGCGCATGAGCAGATTGATGAGCGTGGTCTTACCCGCACCCGTGGTTCCCACCACCGCGATCTTTTGGCCCGGCTCGGCGGTAAACGACACGTCGCGCATGAGCGGCTTGTCGGGCGCATAGCCAAAACGCACGTGTTCAAAGGCAATACGGCCCTCCACCTTGCCCGGCAGCTTGGCGGCGGCCGCCGGCAACGGATCGGCTTCCATCTCGGGCTCATCGAGCAGGTCGAACACGCGCTCCGCACTCGCCAGCGCGCTCTGCAGCGAGTTGAAAGTGAATGACAGCTGCGTCATGGGCTCGGATGCCTCGTAGATAAACTGGAAGAACGCCTGGAACACGCCGACGGTCATGTGGCCAGCAACCAGCATGCTGCAGCCCACCAGCGCAATCACGATCTGCGCCAGGCGGCCGATAAAGCGCACCGCGGGGCCGACGGCGTTAATCATGAAGTCGGCCTTGGTGCTCACGCGCGCCAGCTCCTTCGAAGCCTCGTGCACCTCGCAGAACTCTGGCGCTCACGGTTGAACGCACGAATCACCAGACGGCCCGAGTAGCCTTCCTCGACCGCGCTCGTAATCTTGGACACCCACTCCTGGCGCTCGCCCGTCACATCGTGCGTGCGGCGCGAAACGACCTTCGTCACCAGCAGCGAAAGCGCCGTAAAGAACAAAAAGACAAGCGTGAGCGGCACGCTAAACACGAACATCACGCTCACGGCGCCCACCACGGTACCGATCGACACCAGAAGCTGCAGCAAGCCGCGCTGCATGCTCTCAGACATCTTGTCTAAGTCGTTGGTCGCACGGCTAACGACCTCGCCGGGACGATGCGCATCAAAGAAGGCAAGCGGCAGACGGTTGAGCTTTTGAGCGATGCGGTTACGCAGGTGCAGGTTAAGGCGTTCGGCCACGCTCGACATCAAAAAGCTCTGGAGCGCGTAGAACGAGGCAGCGGCCGTCCAGATCATAAAGTAGATGAAGATGGTCCTGCCGCAGTTCTCCCAGGTGATGTTGAAGGTGGTGTCGTTGGCAAACGCCACCTGAATGTGGCCCCACAGCTCATCGATCACGCGGGCGCTATATGCCGGCGCAGCGGTGTTAAAGATGGCATAGAACACGATGCTCGCGAACACGATATAGAAGCGCCAATGGTCACCGGCAGCCTCGCTCCACAGGCGGCGCACCGTCGCCCAGGTGTCGCGGGGTTTCTCGTCCTCGTCCTCGTCGTCCACATCGCGCATGCGCTCTGCCTCAGCGCGGGCGCGCTCGTCCTCGGCGCGTTCGTTTCCTCGTAGAGCGCTTGGCGGCGAGCCTCGCGCTCGGCTGCAGCCTTGGCGGCCTCGTCCAGCTCGGGTGCTACGGCAGCCGTTTCCTCAACCAGTCCCGCGGCAACGGCGTCATCAACGCTGGCCTGCTTCCTGAGCTCCTCGGTCATGCTACTCACCTCCCTTCATCTGCGATTCCGCGATGGCGCGGTACACCTCGCAGGTTTCCATAAGCTCGCCATGCGTGCCCAAGCCCACAACCTCGCCGTCCTTGAGCACGACGATCTGGTCGGCGTGCAAGATCGTCGAGATGCGCTGGGCGATGATGAGCACCGCGGCATCGCGCGTCTCGTCCTGCAGCGCATGGCGCAGTGCCGCATCGGTCTTAAAGTCCAGGGCCGAAAAACTGTCATCGAAGATATACAGATCGGCATGCTTCATGAGCGCACGGGCGATTGCCAAACGCTGGCGCTGACCGCCCGAAAAGTTCGTGCCGCCCTGGGATACCGGCGTATCGAGCCCCTGCGGCTGATCGAGCACAAAGGTGCTCTGGGCAACCTGGAGCGCATGAAGCATGTCGGCCTCAGTTGCGTCTTCATTGCCAAAGCGCAGATTGCTTGCCACGGTGCCCGAGAACAGCCATGCCTTTTGCGGCACATAGGCAATGCGCCCGCGTATCTCGCCTTGCGAAAGCTCGCGCAGGTCGACGCCGTCTAGGCGAATGGCGCCCTTGGTGGCATCGTGGAAGCGCAGCAGGAGCTTGGCACCGTCGATTTGCCCGAGCCCGTCGAGCCGACGATCGCGGTCGTCTGACCGCGGCGACAGGTAAAGCTCAGATTGCACAGCGTGTCCTCGTCGGCGTCGTCAAAACGAAACGACATATGATCGAACACGGCGACCGCGTCGGCTCCGTCTGCGGACTCAGGCGCCCCGTCGCCCAGCGTAGCCTTGCCGTCCACGATGCTCGGCTCGATTTCGAGCACCTGCTGCGCACGGTTGAGGCACGCCGCGGCGCGCGGAAGCGTCAGAATCACCATCTGCGCCATCATCACAAAGAAAAGAATCAGGATCGCGTATTCCAACACGGCCGAAATGCTGCCGATTTGCATGGCGTGGACGCCCACGCGGTTGCCGCCCACCCACAGCACCGCCACCTCGGCGATGTTCATCAAAAGAAGCTGGAGCTGTCGAGGCCCACAAACAGGTGGTTGACCTTGATGGCGTTGGCCGCGTAATCGCTAAACACCTCGTCCAGGCGCTGCTCCTCGTGGCGCTCCTTGTTAAATGCGCGGATGACGCGCACGCCCACGATGTTCTCGCGCAGCACCACGTTCATGCGGTCGATAAAGCTCTGCAGGCGCATAAAAATCGGCGCGGCGTTAGCACCGTAAAGACCGCCGCCACCAGCACGATCGCAACCACCACGCCCAGCAGCGTGCCCATGGCGGGATCGATGAACCAAGCAAAAATGATGCCTGCCACGGCCAAGAATGGCACCGGCAACACCAGCTGAATCGTCTGAAGGACAGCTTGCTGAATCACGTTGATGTCGTTGAGCGAGCGTGTGATCATCGAACCCGTGCCAAAGCGCTCAAAGTCGCTGGCGGACAGCTCGAGCGACTTGTCGTACACGGCATTGCGGATATCGCAGGCCACGTTGGCGGCCAGGCGCGCCGAAAGATAGCAGCCCAGCACCGTGCCGCCGCTGGCCATGCCGGTCGCGATAAGCATGTACAGGCCGTTACGTAAAATATAGTCGACATCGCCCGTGGTAATACCGGTGTTGACCATGTTCGCCAGCATCGTGGGAACCAACAGCGTACCGACGTTATCTATCAGCACCGCAAACAGCGTCACCGCAATCAGACCGCGGTACGGCCTCATAAACCTCATTAAGAGTCGCATGTGTCCCCCTCGCCCTTATCGTCAGCCTCGTTCTCGGCGGCCACTTGCCGTTTAAATGCCTCGCACTCTTCGTTCAGAACATGGGAGAATTTACCGACCAGGCGCATGATCTCGCGCTGTTCCCACGGCTCGAGCGCTTCGAATGCCTGTTGCTCGGCTTTTTGCGCCGGTAACGCGTAGCGCTTGGCAAACCGCACGCCTTCTTCGGTCAATCGCACAACCTTGTTCTTACGACTGCCCTCGGCAAACTCCAACGTCGCAAGCCCTCGCGCCCTAAGCGTCTTGATCGCCGAATTGATGGTCTGTTTGCTGTAGAACCATTCACTCGTCAGCCGACTCACGGCAACGCTTCCGCCCGCTGCACTCGTGTCGACGAGCATCCAGTAGGCGCAGTCCGAAAGGCCGCAGGTACGCGCGAACTCCGAATAGATACGGTCAAGCCCGTTAAGCATCCGGTCGAAATCGACCAGGCTAACTGCACTATTCATCTCTCCCACCATTCGATAGTCCGAGTTTTGACCAATTTATATCTCTACATTAGTCCGAGTTTTGACTATCGTCAATACGCTCGTTGTTTATGGTCGGCTCTACATAAGCATATCGACAAAAGACCGCCGGCGCGGGGCGGCGCCGGCGGTCACGCGAGAATAGCGATGTATTTGCCCGTTAGGCAGCGACGGCCTCGTAGACCGTTGCGCCCGCAAAGCTGTCGTGCAGGCTCTTGCCGCAGATCCAAGGTAGCTCGACGACCTCGCAGACCGTGTTGACCAGCTCGGAGCAATCAGTAAAGTGGCCCTTATCGTTGAGGGTCTCGCAATCCTGAACACGCCAATAGCCATCGGTGTGCGTGATGTAGTACTCGTGATCGTTGATCGACACGAAAGCGCGCGTCTTGGAACGCAGCAGCTTCAGAAATCCTTCGAAGTCAGTCTCGACGACATCTCCAGCCTGGAACATGATAGTTACCTCCTGGCCCAGCGCCACCACAGCGCATTGATTAACGTTGGTACCCCTTTAGTAAAACCTTTATCAATTGATATGCGCCCCTGTTTTAGGCAAGTGGTAAAAAACCGCAGGGTAGACGGGATAAAACGTTTAACCATCTCATCAGTTTCTCACATTCTTGCCGCAGTTTTATGCAAGCCGACTTTTCCGATTGGTGGCTATTGCTGTTTGGGCCCTCTGCGCGATTACGGCTACGGCACGACGGGTAAGAACGGAGCATCTGCAACGTCATCGCTAGGAGAACCCATGGAGACCATCGAAGCGCTCATCCATCGCCGTAGCTGCCGCAACTACAGCGATCGCCCCGTCGAGGCAGAAAAGCTCGCACGCATTATCGAGGCAGGCCAGTACGCGCCGAGCGGCATGGGGCGTCAGCCGGTCACGTTCGTCGCCGTCACCGACCCCGCGACCGTCGAGCGTCTCTCGCAACTCAATGCGCAAGTCATGGGCAGCAACGGCGATCCCTTCTACGGTGCCAAAACCGTTGTGGTGGTACTGGTCGACCGCAGCGTGCCCACGCATCTGGAAGACGGTTCGCTTGCCATGGGCAACCTGCTCAATGCTGCCTATGCGCTGGGTGTTGATTCGTGCTGGATTCATCGCGCCCACGAGGTTTTCGATTCGCCCGAGGGCCTGGAGCTGCTGGCCAGCTGGGGCCTGCCCGCCGACGGAAGCCTGCGCGGTGTTGGCAACTGCATTCTGCTACGCCGAGGACGCACTCCCCAAGGCCAAGCCTCGCCGCGACAACGTGGTGTATGTTCCGCCGTTCTAACGAACGGCGGACCCGTTGACGCTGCGCGAGCCGCATTAACGCCAATCTGACGTTCAATTTCGAGGGCGCGACCAAAGGTCAGCGCCTCTCATTTCACGTCACCTTGGCGCAAATGCGGCCCGCTCGCTGTTGGTGCCTGACATCGAGTGAGCCACTGTCTTGGGCAGCTAAAAGGCCCCGTCCCATATTTGCTGCCCCACTCGCAACTTATCTTGCCGATGGAGTTGTCGTCGTTTCGTTCGTGTGAGTCGTTTTGGCGCCGTCGCCTTGTTCGTCCTCGTCCTTTTGAGCATCGGCAATGGTGGCAGCAGCTGCGACCATACCGCGCTGGGGCGCCACACCCGTCTGGTCTTGTGCGCCTTCAACAAGCTCCGTGCCAGCATGCGCAAGTTCAGGCGATTTGAAAATCGCGCCCAGACTCGCGCCGTCGCCGGCATATCCGAGCGCCGCGAGCGCGATGACGATTATCGCGGCAACGACCACGATCGGCACGTAACGATGCCAGCCTGCAGGATTGAGGCCGCTACGGCGGGCAGCACCGCGGCTGATGTAGCCAAGCGTTCCATCGTGCTTGAGCTTTGAGCCCACCACGCGCCTTCGTCCCCACAACGAGGACTCGGCCTGCATGGCCAAGCGAGCGCTTGCCGAAGGATAGCCATATTTTGTGCGCTTGAACGAGCCGTCGAACCCCGAGGCGCTTTTGCCCCACGTCCGCGAAGTCGTACGCCGGCCGACCGGCGCCGCACTTCGCTTTGTTCGGTTCGTTTTTGAAGTCTCCGCATACTCCCCCGCACGCCGTAACACAATCGAAACAATGCTTCTTTGGACTGTATCACACGCGCCGCACGCGGTCACGGCGCCTCGCTCAGCGGTCGTTGTCCTTCAGCAGGCGCCATAAAGTCGTGCGGCTTATACCGAGCACCTCTGCCGCACGTGTCCTGTTGCCGTGAAGGTGCTGCAGGACCAACCGTGCGACATCGCGCTCGGTATCGGCCAGGGGACGCAAGATGTACAAATCGCTTTCGAGCGCCGGGGCGCCAAAGGTCGCGGTCTTGATAACGTCCTCCTGGGCAAGCACCTCTTTCGCCACGGCACGCTCCACCGTACCCGCCCCCACTAATATATAGAGTCGTTCAGAGACTTCACGCAGCTGCAGGTAATTGCGGGGCCAACGGTACGCATCGAGCGTCTCTGCCGCGGCGGCGGACAACATGGGGGCACCCGTCTTAAACATATCTGCCAGATACCCCAGATAGCGCGCAACCTTTCCGACGCGCCGCCCTGCTCGGCAATCGCCGGCGCCACACTCACTGCACAGGCCAGACGCTCGGTTACAAAAGCAGCCTGATCGCTTTCGCCGCCGCCCGGCATATCGTTTGCCGTCAACACCACATGGCAACGAGTTGCGAGCACCGTGTCGATCATTGCGGACACGAGCTCGCGCAGACGTTGGGGGCCAACAGCATGCCAGCCGCCCATGCAAAGTGTCAGCCCCGTTTGGAATAGCGGCGATTCGGAACTTTTGAGCAGATGGCGCCAGCCGCGATCCGTAAGCTCATCGAGCGCAACGGACACAAAGCTGATCGGCATAGGTCCATCCAGGTACAGGCGTTTTGCAATCTGATCCTGCCCCGCCGCCCAGCTCCGCCCTACGGACGCATAAGGGGCACCCCACGCGCATAGCGTCCCACGTACGGGGGCAGCGACCGCCGCCGCATCTTCGACGATGCCGTACGTGCTCGACGCGTAGCGAGCCTCGACTTCGTCGGCATTGAGCCACTCGATGCCCGCATGCGTCGCAGCGGCGCGCACCTCATGCGCCACGACCACCCAAAGCGCTCCGCGCTCCTTGGCCGTCGGGCGCACCGTCAAGCTCAACCGCACGCCTCGTGGCCCATCACCAGGCGCGCCCCATCGCCCACGCGAGCGAGACGCTCGGAAACAAAAGCGGCGATATCCTGCTCGAGTGCCGCGTCACTCATAGTCGAGATCACAACGCCACCGCGCTCGTCGACTGCCAGCGCCGATACTCCGGCTGCGGACAATGCCTCAATCAGAATCTGCAGCTTGGCATCGCTATCCATGATTTGCCCCTGTCCGCGGCGACGTGCAACCGCCGACGTCGCACGACCGAATGTTTCAAAATTGAACGATATTACTCACCAAACACTATAGGGCAAAAGTCGCCGTCCTGCGAGTATATGAATTGCCCCGCATCGCCATCCTGGCGGGGCGATAAGAGCTCTTCGGGACTATCAACCTGCGGACAAGCCATACCCGCAAGAGCTCCTATCGCTCCACCGCAGGTATGCGCTCGCCAGCACGCAACACGCAAATCAGCTACTTCTCTACCAGATTCCCAGCACGTGCTGCATTCCCAAACTCATGCATGCAATGCCAATCCAGCAGCAAAAGCCCAACGCGATGGGTTTGCCGCCCTTTTTGACCAGCTCGACGATATCGGTATTAAAGCCAATAGCCGCCATGGCCATCACGATAAAGAACTTCGACAGCTCCTTGATGGGCGCCGTAATGGACGCAGGAAGCTGAAGCACCGTGGTGATCACGCTCGCCAGCACAAAGAACAACACAAACATGGGAAACGCACGTTTAAGCGAGAACGTGCTTTTGGCGTCGCCGCCGGCCTTGCGCGCCAGATGCATCTGCCAGCATGCGAGAGCCAATGTAATGGGAATAATGGCCAGCGTCCTGGTGAGCTTAACCACTGTGGCGCTTTCGAGCACATTGGCGCCGGGATGCATGCTATCCCAGGCGCTCGCCGCAGCCGTTACCGACGAGGTGTCGTTGATGGCGGTGCCGGCAAACAGGCCAAAGCCCTCGTTGGTCAGCCCGAGCATGCCGCCGAGCGTCGGAAACACGAGCGCCGCGATAACGTTAAACAGGAAGATGACCGAAATGGCTTGGGCAATCTCGCGATCGTCGGCATCGATGACGGGCGCGGTCGCAGCGATGGCCGAACCGCCGCAAATCGACGAGCCCACACCCACAAGCGTCGCAATCTTGCCCGGCACGTTCATAACGCGGCAGAGCACGACGGCGATGACAAGCGAGGTCGAGATCGTCGCCACGATAATCGGCAGCGACTGGGCGCCCTTGGACAGAATCTGGGAGAGGTTCATGCCAAAGCCAAGCAGGATAACCGCGTACTGCAAGACTTTTTTAGACGTATAGGTGACACCGGCGGCGAGCTGTTCGCGACGATTCTTGGGAAAGACGAGCGCCAGGACCATGCCAAAGAGAATGGCAAATACCGGACCGCCGACCACCTCAATTTGTTTGCCGAGCAACGTCGCGGGAATGGCGATGATCAGGCAGAACAAGACGCCTTTCCAGCGCTCGCGTACGATATTCGCCAGTTGCATATGAGATTCCTTCTTTCTATTTCACGTTGCGACGGCTTATGATACGGCAATGTTGAGCACAGCCCTGCGCAAATACAGACTAAGATGCCGCAATAGTTCTCGGGCAACAGCCGAATTACCCACCGCGGAGAGCTGGTTCGCGGCATAATAAACAACTGACATATGAGTTTGATAGAACAGTTGCGAGGCGCTATGGAAGAATCGATGCACGTCGGCGAGCAGGAAACGAGCCTACAGGACCAGTCCTACCACACCATTCGACGCAAAATCGTCTACCTGGACTACAAGCCGGGCGAAAAGCTAGGCGTCAAGCAGCTTTGCGACGACCTGGATATGGGGCGCACCCCTGTGCGCGAGGCACTGGTGCGTCTGGCGCAAGAGAGCCTGGTGCGCACCGTGCCCCAAAGCGGCACCTATGTCTCGCCCATCAACCTCACCTTGCCGAGAGCGCCTGCTACATTCGCGAACACCTGGAAAAACAGGTGATTGTGGAGTGCTGCGCCCGTGCCACCTCGGCAGGCATCGAGCAGCTCGACCGAGCCATCGCGCTGCAGGAAAAGGCCATGGCCGAAGAGGATCGCATCGGATTCTTTTTAAGCGACAACCTCATGCACCGCATGATCTTTAGCATCGCGTGCCGCAGCACCGTGTGGTCGTGGCTCGAGGCGACCAATGCCGACCTGGAGCGCTTCCGCTGGCTGCGCGCCGCCACGCAGAGGCTCGACAATCAGGAGATTGTTAACGAGCACAAGCAAATCCGCCGCGCCATCGCCGGCCGCGACCCCATCGAGGCGAGCTTTTTGGTCAGCAAGCACCTGCATATGATGTTCCGCAACCAGACCGAGGTCCTGGACCAATATCCCAAGTATTTCGAGACCAGCAAGCTCCGCTAACCTGCCAAAAAGGGACAGGTTTATTTTGGCAGGTTTTATCTGGGCAAATGCAGAAAAGGCCCGGCTCCGTCTTGATGCGGAGCCGGGCCTAGTCGTTAGGACGGCGGAACCAACTACTCTACCGTGACGCTTTTCGCCAGGTTGCGAGGTTGGTCGACGTCCGCAGCCGCGCAGGATGGCGACCTCGCGGGCGAGCAGCTGCAGCGGGACGCTCGCCGTGATGGGGCTGAACACGTCGCGGACTGCTGGCACGCGGATGATGCAGTCGGCGATCTTGTTGATCTCCTCGTCGCCCTCAGTGGCAACGACGATGACCTTGGCGCCGCGCGCCTTGCACTCCATAAGGTTCGACACGGTCTTGTCGTAGGTGGCACTCTTGGTGGCCACGGCGATGACAGGGAAGCCCGGGTCGATCAGGCGATGGGGCCGTGCTTCATCTCGCCGGCGGCGTAGGCCTCGGCGTGCAGGTAGCTGACCTCTTTGAGCTTGAGCGCGCCCTCGTAGGAAATAGCGGCACCCATGCCGCGACCCACGAACAGTGCGGACTGCGCGTCCTTGCACAGCAGGGCGGCCTCATGCACGGCCTCGGTCTGGGTATCCAAAATCCACTGGATCTGCTCGGCCGTATCGGAAAGCTCGCGGAACAGCATGCGCGCCTGCTTGGTGGTCAGGCGGTACTTGACCTGCGCTAGCAGCAGAGCCAACAGCGTCAGGCTCACGACCTGGCCGATGAAGCTCTTGGTCGAGGCGACCGCGATCTCCTTGTTGGCCTTGGTGTAGATGACGCCGTCGCTCTCACGCGCCACGGGGCTGCCCACCACGTTGGTGATGCCAAAGACCTTGGCGCCCTTGATGCGCGCGTCGCGAATGGCGGCAAGGGTATCGGCCGTCTCGCCCGACTGGGACACGGCAACGACAAGCGTCGTCGGCGTGATGATGGGATTGCGATAGCGGAACTCGCTGGCCGCCTCAACCTCGGTGGGGATGCGAGCCCAGCCCTCAATAAGGTTCTTGGCGATGAGGCCAGCGTGATAGCTGGTGCCGCAAGCGATCACGTAGACGCGGTCGATATCGTTGAGTTCCTCGAGGGACAGGCCCAGCTCGTCGATATCGAGCTCGCCGGCGGGGGTCATACGGCCCACCAGCGTATCGCGCACGACGCGCGGCTGCTCGTGGATTTCCTTGAGCATAAAGTCGGGATAACCGCCCTTTTCTGCCATGTCCAGGTCCCAGTCGATGTGGGTGACCTTGGGCTCGATGACGTTGCCGGCCTCGTCGGTGTACTCGCGCCCGCGGGCGTGAGCTTGGCAAACTGACCGTCCTCGAGCACCACGACATCGCGGGTGGCGTCGATGAGCGCGATGACATCGGAAGCAACATAGGAGCCGGTTTCGCCCACGCCGACTACGATCGGGGAATCCTTGCGGGCCACGGCGATCACGCCGGGCTCGTCAGCGCACACGGCGGCCAGACCATAGGCACCGACCACGTGGGTGCAAGCCTCGCGCACGGAGGCCATCAGGTCGTGCGTCTCGGCATAAGCCTCTTCGATCAGATGCGCGAAGACCTCGGTATCGGTCTCGCTCTTAAAGTGGTGACCACGGCCCTCCAGCTCTTCGCGCAGCTCGGCGAAGTTCTCGATGATGCCGTTGTGGACGATGGCGATACGACCGTCGCAGCTGGTGTGGGGATGGGCGTTAACGACGGAGGGCTTGCCGTGGGTGGCCCAACGGGTGTGGCCGATACCGCAGGTAGCGTCGCTGTCGATGTTGGAAAGCTCGCTCTCCAAGCCCGCGACCTTGCCCACGCGGCGGATGACGTCGAGGTGCGCCGCGGCGCCCTCGCCCACCTCGAGCGCGACGCCCGAGGAGTCATAGCCGCGATACTCCATACGCTTGAGGCCCGTGACCAGGATGTCTTTGCAATATCAGAGCCGGTGTAGCCGACGATTCCGCACATAGGATAAATCCCTTCGTTCGCGTGACTGCAAGACGTCCACGCACAGGGGGCGCTGAGACGTATAACGTTCGAGTATTGTACTCACGCAAGCGCAAGCTGATATACCAGAAGTGGTATCTCAACTTAGATACCACCCGATGCACACACGTCCAGCCGGTCCAAACCACCACAAAGGTGCCTGTCCCCTTTGTGGTGGTCGCGCTGGCAACGGCGTTTCCCCAGATAAAACCTGCCAAAATAAACCTGTCCCTTTTTGGTAGGTTTGGGATGCTACAATCTGGCTTGTACTTGAAACGCATCAAAGGGGCCGCTATGGCAAAGGTAAAAATCAGCGACGTCGCGCGCGAGGCCGGTGTTTCGCTGGGCACGGTTTCCAACGCGCTCAACCACCCCGAAAAGCTGCGCCCCGAGACCCTCAAGCTCATCAACGAGACCATCAATCGCCTTGGCTACCTGCCCAACCAAGCGCTCGTCAGCTCGCGGGCGGCGCCACCAGTCTTTTGGCCTGGTGCTCCCCCGTCTCGATCACGGCTTTTCGCTCCAAATCGCCAGCGGCGCCCACAACGAGGCCCGTAAGCACGGCTACGACCTGCTCATCGCCAACGCCGATAACGACGATATTCTCGAGGATCATTACCTGCGCTATTTTATGGGCACGCAGATGTCCGGCGTCATGGTTCAGCCATGGCGTCCCCCGACTGGCACCCCGCTATGACCAAGATGCCCGTGCCGATCGTCTATCTGGACATCCATTGCTCCGAGCCCGGTTACTACGTGGCCGCCGACAACGAGGCACAGGGGCGTATTATCGCCGAGCTCGCCATCGCCCGCGGCGCACGCCATATCACCGTTGTGGGCCGAGCGGCATTTATGCAGCTCACCCTGCGCGTCCTTGGCATCCACAAGGCACTTGCCTGCATCCTGATATCAAAATTGAGTCATCGATGCCGGGGAGTGGAATACCGCAGCCGACGGCTACAGCATCGGTACCCAGATTGCCGAACGCCTGCTGACGAGCGCCCCGATTTGTCATCGGCCTGACCGACGTATTGGCCTCGGGCGTATCTCGGCGCTGACCGACAAAGGCATTCCGTCCCCGGCCAGGTCCGCGTGGCCGGCTGCGACGGCAACCCGCTCGCTTGGAG
>ENA-OQHP01000171-OQHP01000171.1-human-gut-metagenome-genome-assembly--contig:-NODE-171-length-21369-cov-1.691978_pt1 | contig 21369 bp, 28 predicted proteins | sample MGYA00242563_ERZ504717 | MGnify/ENA primary metagenome ERZ504717 (study PRJEB26092, sample SAMD00036212) | human gut metagenome | host: Homo sapiens | study: EMG produced TPA metagenomics assembly of... | reverse complement strand
CAAAGATAATTCCGTGTCATATACCAGGGGATGTTCGGCCGGTGCATCATGAGCAGGCAGAACACATAGGAAGTGATAGTCAGGATGAAAGGCACATATCTCCGTTTCCGTTCCGTTAAATCCTCAGGAGTGAATCCGTTGATTTTGCGAAAGAGGAAAATGGTCAGTGTGGGCATAAGGATTGTAAAACAATATACCACGCCCAATACAATCAATTTGTATTGCAGGGGCATGATTCGCAGGTATGAGAATACGAACAGAATCAGAAATGCCATGAAAGGTATGGAGAATGGTGTAAATATCATCGAAATTACCCTGGCTGTCCTGATAAGGTTTTTATCTGCTATAATATGTTGTTCTATTGCCATTTTTTTATTTTTGCATTATCACTCTACCGTTTGGATTGCCTTGTGCCGTTTCTATTTTCTCAGCTTGCTACCGGAATGTTTAATTGCTGGCGGTATTTGGCTACGGTGCGGCGGGCAATGGGGTATCCTTTCTCTTTCAATATCTCGGTCAGTTCGTCATCGGTATAGGGTTTCTTCCTGTCCTCGTTGTCGATGCATTCCTTGAGTATTTTCCGTATCTCCCGGACTGACATTTCTTCGCCGTCTTCCGTAACATATCCATCGTTAAAGAAGAACTTCAGCGTAGATGCCGTAGTTGGTCTGTACATATTTGCTGTTGCTGACGCGGGAGATGGTTGAGATGTCGAGTCCTGTGCGCTCGGCAACGTCTTTCAATATCATAGGGCGAAGCAATGACTCGTCACCGTCGAGAAAGAAAGGGCGTTGCAGGTCGATGATGGCCTGCATGGTAGTCATCAGGGTATTCTGCCGTTGCTTGACGGCATCGATAAATCCCTGAGCTGCATCCATTTTCTGTTTCAGGAACATCATGGCCTCTTTGGATTCCTTGGACTGGTTTGCCTTGTTCTTGGTGTGTTCCTCTACCATTTCGGTGAAATCGCGGCTCATGCGCAGTTCGGGAACATTCCGGTTGTTGAGCGACAGGTTGATAGTGCCGTCGTCATAGGTATCCACAATAAAATCGGGTACGATTTGTTGCAGGTTCTTGCCGATAGCTTCACCCAAAGACGCTCCCGGACGCGGATTCAGTTTGCAGATTTCTTTTATGGCTTGCTGGAAAGCATCTTCTTCCAGCCCGAGTTTCTGTTGTATTTTGTCCCAATGCTTACGGGTGAAATCCTCGTAGCATTCGGAAATGATTGCTTCTTCAATATAAAGAATCGGATTGGGAGTAAAGTGCTGCTGTTCTATCTTGCGCCGTATCTGGATGAGAAGGCATTCCTGCAAGTTGCGGGCTCCCAATCCGGCAGGCTCGAAATCCTGAATGATTCTCAATGCTTCTTCCAGTTCTCCGGTAGTGGCTTCGATGCCGGCATAAATGGCAAGCTCATCGCTGATACTGTCCAGTGATTTGCGCAGCAGCCCGTCGTCGTCCAATGAGCCGATGAGATATTCGGCCAGTTCACGCTGATGTTCGGTAAGGTTGCGCTCACCCAGTTGTTCTTTCAGGGTTTCATAGAAGGAAGTCGTATCGGAGAAAGGTATCTCTTCGGCTTGTTCTCCCTTGCTGTGGTTGTTTTCCTGTAATTTATAGTCGGGTATGTCATCCTCGTTGAGATAGTCGCTCAGAGAATCGTAATCGGTATCTCCACCATCTTCTGCATTGGAGTCTGCATCGGGGGTATTGGAATATTCATCGCCGGATGTATCATCTTTTCCCTCTTCCAGTGCCGGATTTTCCAGAAGTTCGGCACGTACGCGGTCTTCCAGCTCTATTGCCGGAAGTTCCAACAGCTTTACTACCAGAATCTGTTGTGGTGACAGCGTCTGTATCTGCTGCTGCGCTTGGGTTTGTATCTGTCGGGAGCCTTGTGCCATAATTTACATTATTTGTCCGCTGCAAAGATAAGTTTTATCTTCGCACTTTGCAAAAATAGTGAATAGTTCGGGAACGAAAAATCTTCTTCTGTTATATTTAACAAGAAAGCTGCGGTTCGGTTGTTTTTTCTTGTTGGGTTGTAAGTCAGTATTTCCTGATTTTCCTTATCCTTTCAAATATTCTCTTTATCTTTGTGGTATAACAACTAAAACTATGAACATTATGTTTGCTAAAGAAACGTATATACAGCGTCGGGCCCTGTTGAAGAAAAATATAGGCTCAGGAGTGTTGCTGTTTTGGGTAATGACGAACAAGGACTGCATTATGAGGACAATACTTTCCGTTATCGTCAGGATTCTACCTTCTTGTATTATTTCGGTTTGTCGTTTGCCGGTTTGTCGGCGATTATCGATATTGATGAGGACAAGGAGATTATATTTGGCGATGAACTTACGATTGACCATATCGTATGGATGGGAACGCAGCCTACCCTGAAAGAGAAAAGCGGGCGTGTGGGCATAACGGAAGTAATGCCTTCTGTCGAAATCATGAACTATCTGCATAAAGCAGTGCGCAAGGGACAGACAGTGCATTACCTGCCTCCCTACAGGGCGGAGCATAAATTGAAACTGATGGAGTGGTTGGGCATTCCGCCTGCACGCCAGGAAGGTTCTGTTCCATTTATCCGTGCAATTGTGGCACAACGCAGTTATAAGTCTGCCGAAGAAGTAGAAGAGATAGAAAAGGCATGTAATGTGACGGCTGATATGCACATTACGGCTATGAAAGTACTTCGTCCGGGTATGTACGAATACGAAATCGTAGCAGAAATGAACCGGGTGGCCGAATCCAATAATTGCGAGCTTTCTTTTGCAACGATTGCCACTGTCAACGGACAGACTTTGCACAATCATTATCATGCAATAAGGTGAAGCCGGGAGATTTATTCCTGATTGATGCCGGTGCGGAAGTAGAGTCGGGTTATGCGGGCGATATGTCCTCTACCGTTCCTGCCGATAAAACGTTTACCCCTCGTCAGCGGGCTGTTTATGAAATTCAGAATGCAATGCATCTGGAGGCTGTCAAAGCGCTTTGTCCGGGTATTCCTTATATGGATGTTTACGACCTTTCCGCCCGCGTAATGGTAGAGGGAATGAAAGAACTCGGTTTGATGAAAGGCAATGCCGAAGATGCTGTACGCGAAGGCGCACATGCCTTGTTCTATCCTCATGGTTTGGGACATATGATGGGGCTGGATGTGCATGATATGGAAAACCTCGGCGAGCTTTGGGTCGGTTACAACGGTCAGCCTAAGAGTACGCAGTTCGGTCGTAAGAGCCAGCGTCTTGCCATTCCTTTGGAACCGGGTTTTGTACATACCGTTGAGCCGGGCATTTACTTTATCCCCGAACTGATAGACCTTTGGAAAGGAGAGAAGAAGTTTAAAGACTTCATCAATTATGATAAAGTGGAAGAATACCGCAACTTCGGAGGTATCCGCAATGAAGAAGACTATCTGATAACGGAAACCGGTGCACGCCGTTTAGGCAAAAAGATTCCGCTGACACCGGAAGAAGTGGAAGCGTTGAGATAGTTAAAGATAACTGAGAGTTGAAAATTACCGTGTAGCACAATGGCGGCACTCATTTTCAACTCTCAATTTTTTTTGATTCTCAATTCTCATTGTTTTAAGCGTGTAGCTCCAATACAAACCGTGTGCCTTTCGCATAGCTACTGTCCAATGTAAGGCTGCCATCCATTTTAGCGGCAATCAGAGCACAGATGGGTAATCCCAGACCATCGCCCTGCGTCAGGTCTTTTACTTCGGTGAAAGGCTTGAATATGTTTTCGCGCTGTTCTTCGGCGATGCCGCAGCCTGTATCGCTTATGATGAACTGATGTGTATGAGCGCCGCGTTTTTTGAAGTTCAGCCCTATTTTTCCGCCGGCGGGGTGTATTCGGCCGCGTTTTCAAGCAAATGCAGTAAGATGCGTTCCAGGTGTTCCGGATTAATCTTTATGTTCAGTTTGGGAGCATTGACAATGAGAGATACATCTTCCTGTACTTTGCCGCGTATTTTGTTCATAACGTTTTCACAGAAAGCCGAAATATTCTCTTCTTGCATTTCATACGGTTCTGATAGGCTGTTTTCCAGTTCGGACAGCTCTTGTATGTGAGCGGAGAAAGTACGCAATGCCTGTACGCCGGGCAGCTTCGGTCGAGAGTGCCCAGTGTAGGCTCCATCTGGGCGGAGATATTTTGGATGAATTCGGTCTTCAGTTCATTGTGTTCGTTGGCAATGCCGATTGCTTTCTTTTGTTTGCGTGTCAGTAGGATGAAGCGTAGTAATATGATGGCTCCTGCCACTAATGCTGCCGCTAAAATGGCTGCCAGGACGCAAAGACCGGTGATGATATGCTGTTTGGAGGAAAGAGAGTCGTCTTTTTCCTGAATGATAGTCAGACTTTCATTATATTTCTTTTTCAATGCATTCAATTCTTTCTGTGCAGTGAGTGCTTTAACAGAATCTGTCCAGGTAATGTATTTGTCGTAAGTACGCGCCATTAATTCTGTATCGTTTGCCCGAAGGCAATGTTTATGAGATTTTGATAGCATTCATCCGCTTTGGCGTAGTTCTTTTGTTGCTTATACTGTTCTATCAGTTTCTTGAAAGCTGTATCTCCCTGCGAATTCATGCCGAAAGTGTAGTAATAGCTGGCTTGGGTATACAGAAAGTCATTGCTTAGAGAGTCATTTTGGGCAGCTTTGGCTGTTTCTTCCAGTCTGTTTAACTGTTCTTTGGCACGGGTGGGGTTTTTGAGGCTGATGTACATTTGCAGACGTTCTTTGTTGATGCGGAAACGTAAATCAGGAAAGTTCTTTTTGAGTTTTTGTTCGCCGGTTCTCACCAGCAGTTCGGTATTGCGCAGCAGTTCGAATGCTTCTTTATAATAATTCTCCCGGTGATAGAGGGCGCTGGCATTTACACCGCATTTACAGCCTGGGCATAGTTTTCTTGCGTGGCGAAGGCATTGTAAGCCTGTAAAAAGAGATAGCGTGCCTTGATGTATTCTTTCTTTGTCAGATTTTCCTGTGCCTGTTTCATCAGTTCATCAGCGCGGTTTTGTGCAAATGTTTGGGTACACAGGCAAAGGAGAACCGCAAGAAGTATGGGAATGCTTTTTTTCATTATAACCGGATTTGTTTTGTTTGCCTACAAGTTAAGTTTTCTTTGTCTGTTGTATGCGGATGTTTGTAATTCCCTGTCAGAATTAACAGAATGTTTGGTATGGCAGGAATTTTTGTCCGGCCCGAAGCTGTTTGCCGGTTCCGGACAAAGAGATTGTTTGGGTGCCGGGTTAGTATTTGAAGCTACTGCCGCCTAAGAACTCCCTGAGCAGGGATGTCGGCGGAATTTCCTTATCCTGTACCGGAGTGAAGTATTTGATGAACTTCATAAGCCGGTAGGCCTCGGCGTATTCCGGACAGTTGCGCGGTACGCTGGTAAGGATAGGTTCTGCATGGCAACGCAGTACGGCAAATTCAAACAAGAGGGCGGAATTGAACATGACATCGGCATTTTCCTGATAGGGGAATATCCATTTGTCTTCACCGGCACGTACGCTGGGCCAGCGCGAAATGGTTTCTTGTGCTGAATATCCCCGATAGTTGAAGTCGCGGATGATGCGGCGCAACAGGCGGTTGTCCGTAGTAGGAATCCAGTTGTGATCGTCCAGTGAGATGGTGGTCAGTGCAGATACATAAATTTGTATTTGTTTTCGGCAGGAATCTGCGGAGTGAGTTCCGGATTCAGGGCATGGATTCCTTCCAATATAAGAATGGTGTGCTCGTCAATGCGCAGTTTGTCTCCCTTGTATTCTTTTTTGCCCAATGTGAAGTTGAATCGGGGAAGTTCCACTTCTTCTCCCCGTAGCAAAGCTTGCAATTGATTGTTGAACAGCTCAAGGTCGAGGGCGTAGAGAGATTCGTAGTCATAATTGCCGTTTTCATCCAGCGGGGTGTCTTCCCTGTCTACAAAATAATTGTCCAGAGAAATGGGGTAGGGGCGCAGGCCGTTGGTCATCAGTTGCACCGAGAGCCGTTTGCTGAAGGTCGTTTTTCCAGACGAAGAAGGGCCGGAGATCAATACGAGCTTTACGCGGTCGCCGTTTTCTCCCCGGTGATAGATTTCATCGGCAATCTGAGCAATCTTTTTCTCCTGAAGGCTTCTGCTACATTAATGAGGTCGGTTGCATGTCCGGCTTCGCATGCCAGATTGAAGTCGCCTACATTGCTTAGCCCCATGATGTAGTTCCAATGCAGATGTTCCTTGAATACATCAAGCATCTTTTCCTGTTTTACCACTTCTTCCAGTACGGTCGGGTTTTCTTTGTTGGGGATACGCAGCAGCAGACCGTCATAATATTTTACGATGTCGAACAACTTGATAAAACCTGTGCTGGGCAACAGGTTACCATAATAGTAATCTATCGTATCTCCCAATGTATAATAATAGGTGTATATAGAGCCGGAGGTTTCCAGCAGTTTTACCTTATCGTTCATTCCCCGTTCGCTGAATACCCGTACGGCTTCGGTGGTATGGCATTCGGTACGGCGGAAAGGGATGTCCTCGGCTATGATTTCCTGCATCCGCTTCTTGATTGCCGATACGTCTTCCAGCTCAATGGGACGTCCGATGCGGAGATTGCAGAAATAGCCCTTGGATACGGGATGCTCTACAAACAGCTTTCCTTCCGGGAACAATTCGCTGACAGCTTATATAGGATAAAACAAAGTGAGCGGACATACGTACGCATGCCGGAGGAATCCCGTACATCCAGAAATTCCACATCTTTATTATTATATACCCGGAAATTCAGACCTTCGGAACGGTTATTTACTTTGGCGCTGACCACTTGATAGGGGAAATTAAGATTAAAACCGTAATAAATATCCAAAAGTGAGCTCCCTATAGGGAATTCTTTAGAAATATTATTATTTTTGCAACAATTTGTAACATATGTTTCATGGTGTCTTTTTTTTGAGATTATTAATACGCTAAATATAGGACATTATAACAAATGGTACAATGAAACACTTTAACTAATTAAAGATGGAATATTCTTTTTATGATTTTTTAAAGCTGCTTGGCTCATTGGCATTGTTCCTCTACGGAATGAAAATTATGAGTGAGGGACTTCAAAAATTCGCCGGCGACCGCTTGCGGAAGATTTTAACCGCTATGACGACCAACCGGGTGACCGGCGTTCTGACAGGTGTGCTTATAACAAGCGCTTATCCAGTCCTCTTCTGCAACTACGGTTATGGTAGTGAGTTTTGTCAACGCTGGGTTGCTGACCCTGTCACAATCTATAGGTGTTATTATGGGGGCCAATATAGGTACTACTGTTACTGCCTGGATTATTTCAGCATTAGGTTTTAAAGTCGACATAGCTGCTTTTGCCCTTCCTCTCTTAGCCTTTGGCATTCCTCTCCTCTTCTCTCAAAAAAAGTAATCGCAAATCCATCGGTGAATTTATTTTCGGTTTCTCCTTCCTGTTTATGGGGCTTTCTTATTTGAAGAACAATGCACCCGATTTGAGCCAGAATCCGGAAATGCTGGCTTTTGTGCAGGACTATACCGATATGGGGTATATATCCGTACTGCTTTTTGTGCTTATAGGAACGGTACTGACCATGATTGTGCAGGCCTCTGCTGCAACGATGGCGATTACGCTTATCATGTGTGCGAATGGCTGGATTAGCTTCGAACTGGGAGCGGCACTTGTTCTGGGTGAGAATATAGGAACAACCATAACTGCCAATCTTGCGGCGCTTACCGGTAATACGCAGGCCAGGAGGGCTGCATTGGCGCATCTGGTATTCAATGTGTTCGGTGTTATATGGGTGTTATGCCTGTTTGTTCCTTTTACGCAGGGAGTATCATGGTTTGTGGAAAATATAATGGGAACCAAAGATCCTGCCGTTGCCGTTTCCTTTAAGCTGTCGGCCTTCCATACTTGTTTCAATATCTGCAATGTGTTGATATTGATATGGTTCGTGAAGTTTATAGAGCGTACAGTCTGCGCCATTATTCCGCAGAAGGAACAGGACGAGGAATACCGTCTGCGCTTTATTACGGGCGGTATGCTTTCTACGGCGGAGCTTTCCATTCTGCAGGCAAGCAAGGAGATTCATCTGTTTGCCGAACGTACGCATCGTATGTTGGTATGGTACGCGACCTGTTGCATACCGAGAAGGATGACGATTTCAATAAGCTGTTCAGTCGGATAGAAAAGTACGAAAATATCAGCGACAGCATGGAACTGGAGATTGCCAATTATCTGAATCAGGTGTCGGAAGGACGGTTAAGTTCTGAAAGTAAGCTGCAAATCCGGGCCATGCTGCGCGAAGTGACGGAGATAGAAGTATCGGTGACAGTTGTTATAATCTGGCACGTACCATCAATCGCAAGCGTCAGACCAATCAGGAGTTCACAGAAAAGCAATATGAGCATATCCATTTCATGATGAAGCTGACCGATGATGCTCTCGGCAGATGATTGTGGTGGTAGAACGTTCGGATCATCAAGGCATTGATGTGAACAAGTCGTTTAATATCGAGAATGAAATCAACAATTACCGCAACCAGTTGAAGAATCAGAATATCCTTGATGTCAATAACAAGGAGTATGATTACCAGATGGGAGTCTACTATATGGATATCATTGCCGAATGTGAAAGTTGGGCGATTACGTTGTCAATGTAGTAGAAGCAGCAGCGATATAAAAGAAAAGAAAGCGTCTTAGGACGCTTTCTCAATTCATCTTTGCCTACTCCGCACAGGGGGCAAACCCAATCGGCAGGGAGGTCCTCAAAGGATGTTCCCGGTTCTATTCCGTTTTCCGGATCTCCTAATTCCGGGTCATAAACATATTCGCAAATAGTGCAGATGTACTTTTCCATAATTGTCTTGTATTTAAATTTCTTCTTTAAGAACAATTGAATTTCCCTTTTTGTTTTCCGTTCGGGCAGAAAAGATGTTTTTGTTAGTAGGCTCTTGAAGTAAGTTTCTATGGAAGTGGCTGGCAGATGTTCATAGAAAGGAAAAAGGCCGGATTTGTAAAACCTATAAAAAGATTTAATAACATTCTCTATACAAATTATTGTTGTATTTTTGCAATTCAATTTAAACCTAACGAATTGCATGACTGCAACAAAGGATGATTTGTATCACGTCGGACTTACTGACGATGAAGTACGGAAGAGCCGTACCGAGCATGGTGTAAACCTGTTGACGCCTCCGAAGCGCCCGTCTTTGTGGAAACTTTATCTGGAAAAGTTTGAAGACCCCGTAGTAAGAGTATTGCTGGTGGCCGCTTTCTTCTCTTTGATTATTTCCATAGTGGAGAACGAATATGCCGAAACAATCGGTATCATAGCTGCTATTTTACTGGCTACGGGCATTGGTTTCTTTTTTGAATACGACGCCAATAAAAAGTTTGATTTATTGAATGCAGTGAACGAGGAAACTTTGATAAAGGTGATTCGTAACGGACACGTACAGGAGGTTCCCCGTAAGGATGTGGTGGTAGGAGATATTGTTATATTGGAAACCGGTGAGGAAATTCCCGCAGACGGTGAATTGCTGGAAGCCGTTTCTTTACAGATAAATGAATCTAATCTTACGGGTGAGCCTGTTGTGACCAAAACTACTGTAGAGGCGGATTTTGATGAAGAAGCCACTTATGCTTCCAATCGTGTGATGCGCGGTACAACAGTGGTCGACGGACACGGAGTTATGCGTGTAGAGTTTGTGGGTGACGCCACGGAGATCGGAAAAGTTGCCCGCCAGAGTACCGAGCAAACGACCGAGCCTACTCCGTTGAATATCCAGCTTACAAAACTTGCCAACCTCATAGGGAAAATCGGCTTTTCGGTAGCCGGTCTTGCATTCGCTATCTTCTTTATAAAGGATGTTGTCCTGGTTTATGATTTTGCCTCATTCCATACTTTTGAACAATGGCTGCCTGCTTTGAAAGCTACTTTGCAGTACTTTATGATGGCAGTAACCTTGATTGTCGTTGCCGTTCCCGAGGCCTGCCCATGAGTGTGACACTCAGTCTGGCACTGAATATGCGCCGCATGCTTTCCACCAATAATCTGGTGCGGAAGATGCACGCCTGCGAAACAATGGGTGCGATTACCGTTATCTGTACGGACAAGACGGGTACGCTGACACAAAACCTGATGCAGGTGTATGAACCGAATTTCTACGGATTGAAGAACGGAAAGGAAATAGGAGAAGATGATTTGAGTAAATTGGTAATGGAAGGTATCAGTGCCAATTCTACAGCTTTTCTGGAGGAAACGACTCCGGAAGAGAAGCCCAAAGGCGTGGGTAATCCTACGGAGGTAGCTTTATTGTTGTGGCTCAATAGCCAGCAGCGTAATTATCTGGAGTTGAGAGAGGGCGTGAAGGTGCTTGACCAGTTGACTTTCTCTACCGAACGGAAGTTTATGGCAACATTGGTACACTCTCCTCTGATTGGGAAGAAAATACTTTATGTAAAGGGTGCTCCCGAAATTGTATTGGGCAAATGTAAGGACGTGCTTTTGGACGGCAAGCGGGTGGATGCGGTAGAATATCGTTCTACGGTAGAGGCTCAGTTGCTGAACTATCAGAACATGGCGATGCGTACGCTTGGTTTTGCCTATAAGATAGTAGACGATACGGAACCGGCCGACTGTGTGGCATTGGTTGCAGAAAACGTTTGTCTTTCCTCGGCGTGTGGCCATCAGTGACCCTATACGTCCGGATGTGCCTGCGGCAGTTGCAAAATGTCAGTCGGCAGGTATCGGCGTAAAGATAGTAACGGGAGATACGCCGGGTACGGCAACCGAAATTGCGCGGCAGATAGGTTTATGGAACCGGAAGATACGGAACGTAACCGTATCACGGGTGCTGCCTTTGCCGACCTGACAGACGAAGAGGCACTCGACCGGGTGCTGGACTTGAAGATTATGTCGCGTGCCCGTCCTACCGATAAGCAACGTCTTGTTCAGCTACTGCAACAGAAAGGCGCGGTGGTAGCCGTGACGGGTGACGGAACCAATGATGCTCCGGCCTTGAACCATGCACAGGTGGGGTTGTCTATGGGAACGGGAACATCTGTGGCGAAAGAAGCAAGTGACATCACGCTGTTGGACGACTCTTTCAATAGTATCGGTACGGCCGTGATGTGGGGGCGTTCATTGTATAAGAATATCCAGCGCTTCATCGTATTCCAGTTGACGATTAACTTCGTGGCACTGTTCATTGTGCTGTTGGGTTCGCTGGTGGGTACTGAATTGCCGTTGACCGTAACGCAGATGCTGTGGGTGAATCTGATTATGGATACCTTTGCCGCTCTGGCCTTGGCGTCTATCCCGCCCAGTGAGAGTGTTATGAAAGAGAAACCCCGCAAAAGTACGGATTTCATTATAACCAAATCCATGCGGAATTATATACTTGGCATGGGAGTGGTTTTCCTGGCATTGCTTATGGGCATGTTGTTCCGGTTTAACAATGAAGAAGGCGGTATGACGGTACAACGCCTTACAATCTTCTTCACTTTCTTCGTTATGCTGCAATTCTGGAACCTGTTCAATGCGAGAGTGTTTGGAACATCGGACTCCGCTTTTAAGGGAATATCCAAATCTTACGGCATGGAGTTGGTGGTACTTGCCATTCTGGGCGGTCAGTTTGTCATCGTACAGTTCGGTGGGGCTGTATTCCGTACGGAGCCGCTTGATTTTACGACATGGATGATAATCATTGCTTCTACTTCTTTGGTATTATGGGTGGGCGAAGGTATTCGCCTTGTCCGACGTCTAATGCAAAAATGAGATAATGAAAAGAAAAGGAATTAAAAACCTTATAGTAGACTTTGGCGGTGTGCTGATTGATTTAGACCGCAACGTTGTTTGGAGAACTTTAGAGAATTGGGGTTGCCGGATGTAGAACACACCCTCGACCTATATCACCAGCAGGATTTTTTCCAGCAATATGAGAAAGGCCTTATTTCCAGTGCCGATTTTCGGAATGTGATACGGGAAAAGATAGGAAAGACGTTGACGATGCCCGGATTGATGCTGCATGGAACAGCTTTTTGGTGAGCATACCGACCTATAAACTGGATTTATTGCTGGCCCTGCGTAAGGACTATGTGGTATATCTGTTGAGCAATACCAACGAAATCCATTGGAAATGGTCCTGCGAACATGCTTTTCCCTATAAGACATTCCGCGTAGAAGATTATTTCGAACATATTTTTCTTTCTTATGAAATGAAGATGGCGAAGCCCGATGAAGAAATCTTCCGCAAAGTGCTGGATGATGCGGGTCTGGATCCGAAAGAAACTTCTTTATCGACGATTCGGAAGCCAATTGTATGACTGCCCGGTCATTAGGTATTTCCACTTATGTTCCGAAAGCCGGTGAAGACTGGAGCCATTTATTTAAATGAACCAAACCGCATGAGGTGAGTATGCAATTATGTACCGGAACATCTGGTAATGAACTCCTGCCCAATGTAGCCACTATCGGCTTTTTTGACGGAGTGCATCGGGGACATCGGTTCCTGATAGAACAGGTGTGTAAAGTTGCGGCTGAACGTGGGCTTGCTTCATCGGTAATTACTTTTCCGGTTCATCCCCGCAAAGTGATGCAACCCGATTTTCGCCCTGAGCTGCTTACCACTTGCGATGAGAAAGTGTCTCTGCTTGCCGGTACCGGGATAGATTATTGCATCATGCTCGACTTTACACTTGATTTGGCGTGCCTGTCGGCCAAACAATTTATGGCTATATTAAAGCAAGATTACCGGGTGCAGGTTTTAATGATAGGTTACGACCACCGTTTCGGACATAATCGGAGTGAAGGATTTGAGGATTATGTGCGTTATGGACAGGAGTTGGGAATAGAAGTGCTATTGGCGCAGGCTTATTACACCGATGCAATGACGGTCAGTTCTTCAGCTATCCGCCGCCTTTTGCTGCAAGGAAACGTTTCGGAGGCGGCAAACTGTTTGGGTTATCAATTTTTTTTGGACGGTACGGTTGTGAACGGTTACCGCGTTGGGCGTAAGATAGGTTTTCCAACTGCTAATCTGCGCATCGGCGATTGTGAAAAACTGCTTCCGGCTGACGGGGTATATGCGTTTATGTTTCCTTGGCGGGGAAAAGCATGCGGGGATGTTGAGTATCGGCTACCGCCCGACATTGAATAATGGCATAGACCGTAGCATTGAGGTGCATATCTTTAATTTTGATGCTGACATTTACAATCAACCATGCGGCTGTCCTTCGTTTGTCGCACTCGTCCGGAACTGAAGTTCGATTCCATAGACGAACTGATAGCGCAGCTCCATAAGGACGAGGCTGAAATCACTGCGATTCTTTCATAACACTGCTTTTCAGGTTTTCATTATTGAGCTCTTTCTTGTATATTTATTGAAAAACATATCTTTTTTATTGTTTTCGATAAAAACATGCTGTTTCTCTTTGTCTTTTCAGAAAAAGCTCTTTTATTTGCATATCGAAAAACGATAAATTCTTATTGAGAAACAGAATAGGTAGATAAGAATAAGTGCTGATTATAAAAAGTCTACGGTTATGAAGAGAGCATTTATGAGTATTACATTGTTGGTACTGTCACTTTCTATGGTGATGATGTTGTTAATGGGAGTTGCTGCTGCGGCTTGACGGGTTTGCAGGAAAATGTGTATCTTTACACGCTCTTAAAAAAGAAGGAACGATGAAAACAGCAATAAAATTGGTTTTGATTTATTTTGTAATGCAGATTTTGGCTGCATTGTTGGTGATGCCTTTTGCCATGCTTTATTCGTATGCAGTCAGTGGTACGATAGATGCTGCAAGCGTTATAGCTTTGGCTCCGAGTATGTTGCTGGGATTGTCGGTATGGGTGGCTATTTGTGGAAGAAAGGCTACTTGAAAGATGACGGGCGGATATGGTCTCCGGTGTCGGTTGCTTATTTGGGATGGAGTATCATTATAGGCCTTTCTACTATTTTCCTGATAGACTTTGTGATGTCCAGATTGTCTTTCCTGCCTGATTGGATGGGAGCTACATTCGATGTGTTGCAATCGGGTTGGCTGGGCATTATCTGTATCTCGGTGTTAGGGCCTGTCTTGGAAGAGATGTTGTTTCGGGGGGCGATTACAAAAGTATTGCTGCAAAGGTACAGTCCGGTGAAGGCTATTATCCTTTCCGCCCTTATTTTCGGAATTTTCCATATTAACCCGGCACAGGTGCAGGTGCTATATTATCGGGAGGCTTGTTTGCCTGGCTCTATTATAAAACGGGCAGTCTGATTCCTGGAATTTTAATACATATTCTGAACAACAGCCTGTCGGTATTCCTCAGTTTGCATTATCCCGATGTGAAATATACATCCGATTTGCTTGGAGAACCGGCCTATTGGAGCTGTCTGGCGGTAGCGGCAGTGTTGTTTGCCGTCTCTTGTAAAGTAATGAATTCTTATCGGTTACCGGCAACTGATACAACTTTTAAAATATGAAAAGACGACTGAATATTCTTTGTGTGATTGTAGTGCTCGTGTTGAGCTATTCGGTTTTTGAGACCGGCTACTATTTTATCGTAGGGGTGAAAGCCGGTGTGGAAGCCGGGATTGACGACAATGCTTCCGAGGCAAGCCAGAAAAAACTGATGAACATGAAGTACATCAGCTTGTTGCCGGAACACCTTTCCGGTTTGGGCGATAACGGTCTTTTCCAAGATTCCGTTTATAATGAAAGGAGCGGTGAATATGTACCGGTCTCTTTCAACTCGATGATGGTCAGTGTCGATACGGAATCCACAACTTGGAGCAGACTGCTTTTACTTTGTTGAATTTTCTCCATATAGTTATATGTGTCTGGAGTATTGTGCTGTTTGTCCGCTTGGTCATTTCTATCAACAAGTCCGATATCTTCAACTGGAAGAACGTCCACCGCTTGCGCCTGTTAGGGGCGGCATTGATTATCAGTTTCTGTACGGCGCTTCTTCCGGCATATCTTACTTTTAGGAGTGTAGGCAATGTTTTTTCCGTTCATGGTTACGAGTTGCATCTTTCGGATACGGTGAATACAACTACTTTGGTATTAGGAATTTCCACATTGATTGTGGCTGAGGTATTCGCAATAGGATTGAAGATGAAAGAAGAACAGGACTTGACTATTTAACCGAATATTGGGAAAAAGAAAATGATTATAGTAAACCTTGACATTATGATGGCCCGAAGAAAAATATCTTTGGGAGAATTGGCGGAGAAGATTGACATTACGCCGGCGAATCTTTCTATTCTGAAGACCGGTAAGGCAAAGGCTGTCCGTTTCTCCACATTGGAAGCTATTTGCAAGGTATTGGATTGCCAGCCGGGAGATATACTGGAGTATGTGGAGGGAGAAGAAAAGTAAACCGATGGTATATATATGAGAGTGTGTCAAAATACATTTCGATGATTTCTTTTAGGCACGGATTTCGCGGATTTCACGGAAAAAAACAAAGAAAATCTGTGTTTTCCGTGTAATCCGTGCCTAAAAAGAAACAAATAGCGAGCGAATGTTAGTTTTGACACACCCTCGAAATAGCAACAGTCTGCTTAATCATTAGCGCTTTTTGCCTTGAATGCCAACGCATACATCCGCATCTGTTTCACCATTGAGAGCAATCCGTTACTGCGTGTGGGAGAAAGATGCTCCTTTAATCCTATCTTGTCTATAAGTAGAGGTCCGCATTCAGAATCTCGTCCGGGGTATGTCCGGACAGCACTTTGATAAGCAGCGAGATAATGCCTTTTACAATTAAAGCATCGCTTTCGGCTTGGAAAACGATTCGGCCGTTTTCCTCGTCCGCCTGCAGCCATACACGGCTTTGACAGCCTTCAATCAGATTCTGTTCCGTTTTGTATTTGTCATCAAGCGGTTCCTGTTCATTTCCTAAATCGATGAGGAGCTGATAGCGGTCCATCCAGTCGTCGAAATCATTGAACTCGGCGATTACTTCATCTTGTACTTCGTTGATACTCATAATAATTTTATCTTTAGTATTTATTTTTCATTGTAGATAACTTCCATGACCGTCTGGCCTACTGCTTCAGTGTGTTGCGGTCGATGCCGTCCATATCATCTTTCAGGGTATGCCAGTTTTCGTAGAATCCGGTTTCCTCGCTGTATTGAATGATATCGATGGTAGGGATGCGTGCGTTCCGGAACACAAAAAGGTGGTCGTCGGTTACGATATTCCCTTTTTCTTTTACGAAATAACGTCCGTAGCCCAGGTTATTGGCCGCATTCCATACTTTCCGGTTGATGCCTTTGGCAAACTCTTCGGAGTATCCTTCGTAGAAGAAAGTGGCGTCTTTGGCGCCTACCATATCAAGAAGGATGCCAAAACGCGCATTGTATCCTTGGACATGGGGATTCTGTGCCCAGTACTGCGAACCGAGCGCCCAATACTCTTCCTTATGGTTGCCTGTATAGGATTGGTGAGGGCCGTAGTCTTCGGCATCTACCAGTACGATGTCGATGCCCAGTTCGGGTAGCTGTTTGTGCAGTTGGCGGGCTATTTCGAGCAATACGCCTACCCCGCTCGCACCGTCGTTGGCGCCGAGAATGGGTGTGTGACGGTTTTTCTCGTCAGAGTCGGCATCTGCCCATGGACGGCTGTCCCAATGCGAGAGCAGCACGATGCGTTTCTTCGTTTCGGGCTTGTAGCTGCCGATGATGTTGCGGGCTTTTAGGAGGGTGCCGTCATAGGCGGTTAAATCCACTTGCTGGTTGTATACCGTGGCGCCGAATTGTTCCAGCTTCTTTGCAAGGTATTCTCCGCAGGCTTTGTGTGCCGCAGTATTGGGTACGCGGGGGCCGAAGTCTACTTGCTCCTTGACATACCGGTAAGCGCTGTCTGCATCGAATTGGGGTACGCTGACTGTGCTTTTGGGTTGTTTTCCCTCACTGTCCGTATTGCCTTTGCTTTTATTGCTGCACGCTACCATCGCTATGAGCAACAGCAGTGACAGTGGGATAATTGTATAATTCCGTTTCATTCTTTGTGGGTGTTAAATGTTAGTTTCACTTCTTTTTTTCCAACTTCCAGCATGACCTGCGCACCGTTAATCATCGGTACGTTCATCGTAACGTGTCCCACCGGAAATCCGAAGCATATAGGATAATTGTATTCTTTTACCAAATCGGCCAATGCGCCGTACAGCTCTTTGCCTAAAGACATGTTCTCTTCGTATTCGGTAAACTGTCCGATAATCAGTCCGGACAGCCTTTCGAGTACGCCGCCCAGTTTCAGATTGTACATCATACGCTCTACGGCATGGGGACGCTCGCCTATGTCTTCGATGAAGAGTACCGTACCTTCTGCCGGAATGTCATAAGGCGTGCCGCGCAGCCCGTAAAGCACGGCCAGGTTTCCGCCCCGAAGGATGCCCGTTCCCTCGCCTTTGCGATTGAGCTTGTGTGCCGGGCAGGTATAGCTGAACGAGGTTTCTTCCTGCAGTTTATTGCCGAACAGGATGTCTTTCAATGCCTGACAGCAAAATCATCTTCCGGCTCCACGGTGAGATGCCGTGCCATGGAGCGTGCAGCGAAGCGAAGCCGTTTTGCTGGAACACGTTGTGCAGGGCGGTGATGTCGCTGAAGCCGATAAGCCATTTGGGATGCTGGCGAAACCGGGTGAAGTCGAGTTGCCCCACTAGATGCACAGCACCGTATCCGCCGCGACTGCAAAGGATAACTTTGGCTTTCTCGTCGTCCATGGCTTCCTGCAGGTCTTTCAACCGCTGCTGTATGCTTCCGGCGTAAGTGCGTGCGCACTGCCTGCATGTTTGGCAATGATAACCTCCAGTCCCCATGACTTCAGCCGTTTTTTGGCTCCTTTCAGGAAGGACTTGTCAATCTTGCTGGAGGGGGAGAGGATTATCGCCCGGTCGCCCTCGTGCACGTATGGCGGAAAAATAAGGCTGTTCATATTGTATATCTCTCTGTATTTGTGACAAAAGTACATAATTCACCACAGAGGGCACAGTGTTTCACGGAGTTTTTTTTATTTCTTTAAGGGGTATTCCGGCAAATCACGGCATGTTCAGTCTTGCGACATGGCATGTTTTTTTTATCAAAGAACAAAAAGACAAAGCGGAATATGTTCTTTTGTTCTTCTGTCTGAAAAATGTGATGAAGAAATATGTTTTTTTGTTCCGAAAACTCCGTGAAACTCTGTGCTCTCCGTATTGAACCTGTCAAAATGATATAAAACATAGAAATAAAATGAAGTATACCGTTCTTTTTCTCGACATTTTTTTAGATATTTGCTAAAAATCTAACGTTATGGAACCTATTCGGAACTTTGATCAATTAACTTCTCATCTCAAGACCTTAAATAAAAGGAAACGCATTGCCGTAGTCTGTGCCAATGACCCCAATACTGAATATGCCATAGCCCGTGCTTTGGACGAAGGCATTGCCGAATTTCTGATGATCGGCGATTCGGCCATCTTGGAGAAATATCCTACTTTAAAGAAATATCCCGAATATGTGCAGACGTTGCATATTGAAGACAAGGATGAAGCGGCGCGCGAAGCGGTACGCATCGTGCGTGAGGGCGGTGCGGATATTCTGATGAAGGGTATTATCAATACGGATAATCTGCTTCATGCCATTCTCGACAAGGAAAAGGGACTGCTGCCCAAAGGAAAGATTCTGACACATCTGGCTGTCATGCAGATTCCCACCTATGATAAGCTGCTGTTCTTTTCGGATGCCGCAGTCATTCCCCGGCCCACCTTGCAGCAGCGCATAGAGATGATTTGGTATGCCATCCATACCTGCCACCATTCGGTATCGAACAGCCGCGTATCGCACTTATCCATTGTACGGAAAGGTGAGCGCCAAGTTCCCTCATTCGTTGGATTATGTCAATATTGTGGAACTTGCCGAGGCAGGCGAGTTCGGAAACGTCATCATCGACGGCCCGTTGGATGTAAAGACTTCCTGCGAAAAGACGAGCGGCGACATCAAAGGCATTGTATCTCCCATCAACGGCGAGGCCGATGTCTTGATTTTCCCGAATATCGAATCGGGCAATGCTTTCTATAAGGCTGTCTCCCTTTTCTCTCATGCCGATATGGCGGGGTTGCTTCAAGGACCTATATGCTGTTGTGCTACCTTCGCGCAGCGATTCCGGCTTGTCCAAGTATTACAGCATTGCTATGGCATGCCTCACCAGTTGCGGCTCGGAAACTGCGAATGATATTTCGCAACTATCAAATTGTAAATCGTAAATAATAAATACATCGATGAAGTTACTCGTCATCAACCCCTGGTTCCACTTCGACAAAAATTGCCGTATACGAAGAACGAAAGTACCCCGCTTGGTACGAAGCATCCGTCACACGGTAGACGAACTGTCTTCCTTTTCTCATATCATCGACCAGTTTGAATTCCGCAAGAATCTGGTACTGAAAGAATTGGAAGCCAATAATATACCTTTTGAGTTTGACGCCATAGTGGGGCGCGGCGGACTGCTGAAGCCCATACCGGGCGGCGTATATGAGGTGAATGACGCCATGCTGGATGATATTCTTCATGCCATGCGCACCCATGCCTGCAATTTGGGATGCCTCATAGCTTCCGAACTGGCCGCGCTGCTTCCGGGCTGCCGTGCATTCATTGCCGACCCCGGTGTTGTGGATGAGCTGGACGAGATAGCCGCATCACCGGTTCTCCCCTTATGCCTCGCATCACTATCTGGCATGCGCTGAACCAGCGCGCCATTGCCCGTCGCTATGCCGCCGAGCATCACACGCGCTACGAAGAGCTGGATTTGATTGTCTGCCACTTGGGTGGCGGCATCTCCGTCGGCGTCCATCATCATGGCAAGGCTGTCGACGTAAATAATGCGCTCGACGGTGAAGGCCCGTTCTCGCCGGAACGTGCCGGTACGCTTCCTGCCGGGCAGTTGATAGATCTTTGCTGTTCCGGTCGCTACACAAAAGACGAACTTAAAAAGCGTATCTCCGGCCGTGCCGGGCTGACAGCCCATTTGGGCACGACCGATGTGCCTGCCATTGTCCGCCGGATAGAGGAAGGGGACAAGCATGCCGGATTGGTATTGGATGCCATGATTTACCAGATAGCCAAAAGCATCGGTGCGGCTTCCGTTGTGTTGTACGGTAAGATAGATGCCATTCTGCTGACGGGCGGCATGGCACATTCCGATTATATCATTTCCCGTCTGAAGGAGCGCATTTCGTTCCTTGCACCGGTTCATGTTTATCCGGGTGAGGATGAAATGGAAGCATTGGCGCTGAATGCGCTTGGAGCATTGAGGGGGGAGCTTCCGATACAGGAATATAAATAAGTATCATAGCGCTTATAATCAATAAGATATATGTACCAGGTTTGTACTGCTCTTTGGTATGTCTTGTACCAAGCAGTGGTACTTGCCGTACCAACCTAAGGTACATGGAGTACCAACCTTTGGTAGCTGCCGTACCACTTGTTGGTACACGCCATACCAGCCGCTGGTACACCTCAAACCTGCGGACTTATCCAAATAACTCCCGGCCTTTAGGCAGACAAGCTCTTGCAACTGTCCGGGCGCTGTTATAAGACAGTTTGTTTATGCCTTATGGAAAAAGGGGAACCGCTTCGGTCTCTTATATATGAAAAGAAGGAGCAAAGCCCCCCGACTTTGCTCCTTGCAACCTTTTCCCGTAATAACTAATACGGAGAAAACATCACTAATCAAAAAATATGCCTTTGTGTTTTTTAGAAGTTATTCCGTCCGGTATCCCACCAAAGACGTGTGCCGCCGTTGTCTGCACCACCCAGCTTACTGACTAAGGCGTCATACAATGCCTTGTTGTCCGTCTTGTAATCTTGGTTGAAGAATACACGGCGAATCATATCGTCGGTACTGATGGTATTGCCGCTGTTGTTCACCGCAACCTTGATGAGCCGCGGATAACCGGTACGGCGTTGTTCCGCCCATGCTTCACAACCTTCCGGATAGAGGGCCAGCCACTTCTGGGTGATGATTCTCTCCAGCTTTTCTTCCTTATCGGCTGTATTGTCCCATTTCGGAGTGATCGTTGAAGGTGCATCCGCATTGAACTTAGCATCGAATACATCTACGTAGGCAGCCGGTCTATCGTCACTTTCCAGATAATCGCTGACACCATTGGCATCCCATTGTGCAAAGGATACGGTAACACCTTGTTTATAACAGTTTTCCACATCATCGCCGGTGTTATATCGTAAGGCTGCTTCTGCGCGCAGGAACCATACTTCTGCCGCGCTCATGACAATGATTTTACTGGCGGTTGTAACGGTGGTCTGCGAGTGTGTGGAGTAGCGGTTGTCGCTCGCCAGTGCCTGACGGCTCACCGTTG
>ENA-OQHP01000170-OQHP01000170.1-human-gut-metagenome-genome-assembly--contig:-NODE-170-length-21372-cov-1.587338_pt1 | contig 21372 bp, 31 predicted proteins | sample MGYA00242563_ERZ504717 | MGnify/ENA primary metagenome ERZ504717 (study PRJEB26092, sample SAMD00036212) | human gut metagenome | host: Homo sapiens | study: EMG produced TPA metagenomics assembly of... | reverse complement strand
GCGGAATATTATTCTGGCGTAGTTAAGTACTGGTGGCAAATGGCAAGGAATCCTATTGGCTTATTTAGACGAACCGTTCAAAACAGTAACGGAAGAGGATGTATTGAATGTGCCTGCCGAAGAGGATCTTCCGGTTGCATCAGGTAAGGTACGTATGTCATGGGAAGCTGGTCTGACAGTAACGCATTTCGAGATTGTGGGCGGTGCTGCTCCTATAGAGCGGGCAATTACGGCTGAGGAAGCTGCTGCAGGAGAGGCATGGATTGAAGGACTGAAAATATTCACAGCTTATACTATCAGCATTTATAGTAATGAAACGTTACGCGGTTCACAGGAAGTGGTAGTGCCGGGATTGGAAATAGAGTCTACCGTAGATGAGATTACAGCCAATACGGCAAGATTCTCTTGGGATAATACAGTGGATGTGGACCAATATATCTGTCAGCCTCTTCGAGCGCCTACTCCGGATGATGCCACCGGGAGCTGTTTCGCTAAGTGTTTCCGAGGTAAATGAACATGCCGTTATTATACCGAATCTGGAACCAAGTACAGAATACACAGTTTATGCTTTCTATAATGGGGCTATATGTGCACGTGCTACATTTACAACAAAGAAGGGAAAACCTGTTGGGTATACGGAATATAATGGTGTTGAGGCTTTAATAGCCGATTGGGATAACTTGTCCGGTAATATTTTAGTGACAATCAGTGCAGATGCGGATTTGAGTAACAAATCTGAGATACCTGCTGCGGTTACTAATATTGTCTTTTGGGGTGAGGGAGCTACACAACCGAAATTAGCTGTTAAGAATATGCAAACTTAGGGGCTATTGATAAAATAGAGTTTTATAATCTGAATATCAGTGCACTTAGTAACGATTGTGTTATTGCTCCGAATACAGAAGGTTCTTCTATAGCAAATATTGAAATAACTTCATGTACTATAGAAAATTATCGGGGTATTGTTCGTATGCGTAAGGTAAATGGGGAAAGTAGTCTGAAATTGAATATTGATGACTGTATTATTAGAAACTTGGGTACTAAAGGCACAAGTAACTACTATGGTATTGTTCAAACGGATGGGGCTGTGAAATCTGTAATTATTAATATGATGAACTCTACTTTTGCTAATCCGGGTGGAACCAGTGCATCGCTCCTAAGAGTTGATAAGGCTGATAATTCTATTTCTGTAAATTAAAAACTGTACTTTCTATAATTTAGTTGATAGAGATGCTCTTGTGAGAGGAGCGAAAGGTAGTCTTACTGTAGAAAATGTTTTATTTGCAGGTAGTAATACTTTCCAGATATTCTATGATGATAAAACTCTTCCGGCTTCTTTAAATTGGTCGAAAGTTTATAGAACATCAGACCTTACTGTTTCAAAACCAGGTTCTACATCTACTACAGCTTTGTCCTATTCTTCATCCCAACTGTTCCCGAATGCATCTTCAAGTATCGATGTGCTTGATTTGACTTTCGGTGCAGATATTCCGAATGAAGTTAAGATAATCGGTGATCCGCGTTGGAATAAATAATAAATTTAATAACATGAACTAATATGAATACAAAATCTATTTATACAGTAGGCAAATGCTTGCTCCTCTTGTTACTTATCTTCACAGGTTATGCCTGTGAAGATAACGATGAAGGCAAGGAAAATACAAGTGCTCCTGTTCTTATTTCATGCAATATCAATGGTACGGAGGTTGATCTTGCCAATATTGATTCGGAAACGGAGAACAATTTGACGGCGGGTACTGATGGTTATGTGGAGTTTGTCTTTAGCAAAGCCATGCGCCAGACTCCGCCGACTAAGGATGAAGAAACCGGTGAAGTGCTGACAACCGGAATTTATTTCAATGATAAGGTTGCTTCCAATCAGATTGTCATCAATTATGAGAAGTCCGCTATCCTTATTCTGTCAGTGAGGTTCCGAATGTTCCTTGTTTATCGAGGCGGGTACATTGACGGATATGCAGCATCGTCCTTACAGCAAAGATTATTACTTTGAAGTTTACAGCCACTTCCGGTATTTCCGGTGGAGATAGCGAAACGGTGTTTGATGCTGTTGTTGATGCAAACGGAAGAGGTGATTATACCACTGTACAAGCTGCTATTAATGCCGCTCCTGCCAATTTGACATCGCCTTACCTGATTTTTATTGCAGCAGGAACCTATAATGAATGTGTATATATACCTAAAACAAAACCGTTTATTCATTTGATTGGAGAAAATCCTGACAGAGTGAAAATTCAATTTGCGTTGAATCGTGTGGAGGAGCAAACTAATTCGGATACATGGCCTTATTCTATTCACAATCCTAATTCGCCTGCGCGCCTTGCAGGATATACCACAGATCAGAATTGTGTAGTATTGATTAAAGCCACTGATGTTTATCTGGAGAACATTTCCATTTATTAACTTGTACGGTGCATTGAAAAGCCGCTATGACGGTGGTCTTGGAAAAGGTGGACAAGCTGAAGCTCTGTGTAGCCATTATGATAGATTGGCTATGAATAATTGTAAATTGGTTTCATTCCAGGATACATGGTGGACGCGTTTCCAGAAAGTGAACGGAACGTATGGTATTTGCCGGGCTTATGTACAAATTCATGGATTGAAGGTAGTACGGACTATATCTGGGGAAGTGGTGATGTGCTGATAGAAAACAGTACTTTTTATAACACGGGCAATGGTAGTTTTATTACGGCTTCACGCAGTAACGAAACCGATGCCTATGGGTATGTGATGAAAGACTGTACGATAGACGGTGAGGCAGGTATAACCGCTTTTTCTTTCGGACGTCAGCAATCAACTTCTGCGAAGGCGGTTTTCATTAACACTGCTTTGAAGATGGATATTATAGACGGTCATTGGACTGCGGGTAGCGCAGCGCCTGCTCTTTTTGGCGAATATAATACGGTTGATAAAAATAATCAGGTAATTTCAACAGGAGATATGACAGTTGGTAGCGGCAGCAGTCAGTTTACTGCAAAAGTTCTTTCTGCAGATGAAGCTGCCGGATATACTTATGAGAACATCATTGCCAGAGAGGGATGGAATCCGAAACAATATATGCAGACCCCAGGCACTACTATGGCTACCTTGGAGGTACTACTTTAAGTTGGAATGCAATAGACGGAGCTGCAGGTTATCTTATTTTTGTGAATGGCGTCTATTTGGCGCAGACTACCGAAACTTCGGTATCTGTTACGACTGCTGCTGACGGGGTATACACAGTCAGGGGAGTAGGACACTACGGAAGTATCAGTGCTGAATAATTGTTTTATAAAAGCCGGTAAATCTGCTGCCGGCTTTTATGTATTAAAAAACTTACTTATGAGAATACTGAAACTCGTTTATTTTGGTTTGCTGTGTTTCATCCTTTCTGCTTCAGTAGTGGCATGTTCGGATGATAATCCGGTTTCTGGCGAAACGGAAGTTCCGCCAGAAACTGATAATAATGGGGATGGAGATAATAATCCGGATACGGATAATACATTGGAAGAGTATCCTGCTCCGGACCGTTCTTCGATTGCTGCATTTCCGGGTGCATATGGCGCTGGTCGGTTTACTACAGGCGGAGCAGGTGGAAAGGTGTATGTGGTGACTTCATTGGCAGACACTAACGAAAAAGGGACTTTGCGTTACGGTATCAGCCAAAGCGGAGCGCGTACGATTGTGTTTGCAGTGAGTGGACTGATAGATTTGAACAGCCCGCTGAAAATAGTAAATGGTGACCTGACAATTGCCGGTCAGACAGCTCCCGGAGACGGTATTTGTTTGAAAGGTTATCCGGTTTCTGTACAGGCTGATAATGTCATTATTCGTTTTATGCGTTTTCGAATGGGATCTGATAATTTCACAACTGAAGGTGAGGCGGATAGTGGCGATGCACTTTGGGGAAAACAACATAAGAACATCATCATAGATCATTGTTCCATGAGCTGGTGTACGGATGAGTGTGCTTCCTTTTATGATAATAGCAATTTTACTATGCAGTGGTGTATTATCAGCGAGAGTTTGAACCGTTCTGTACATACCAAAGGTAATCATGGGTATGGAGGTATTGGGGTGGTTCACCTGCTACGTTCCACCATAATCTTCTGGCACATCATAGTAGTCGTACTCCTCGTCTATGTGGCAGTAGGTATACCGGTAAACCCGGCAATGAAAAAGTAGATTTACGCAACAATGTCTTTTATAATTGGGGACCTACCAATGGCGGCTATGCCGGTGAAGGAGGAAGTTATAATTTTGTGAATAATTATTATAAACCGGGGCCTTCTACCAATGAAAAATCCGATATTGTCAATCGCATTTTTCAGCCGAATGGAGATGATGGAAAAAATAAAAATGCAAAAGGAACATGGGGAATGTTTTATCTGAATGGTAACTATTTTGATGGTACATGCCCTCAATTAAATCCTGCTTATCAGTCTTTGCTGGAGGAGGTGAACAATGATAATTGGGTCGGTTTGCAGCCGAATGAGACATCCGGTGTACTCTTACCTTCCGGTGGAAAGTCTGCTATTCAGGCTAACTCGGAATTTACAATAACCGATGATGCGGCATTATTTACGCAGTCTGCTTCAGAAGCTTATAAAGCCGTACTGCTGTATGCCGGTGCTTCGTTGAAGTCTGATGCGGTGGACAGGCGTATAGTAGACAATGTACGTAATGGAGATTATACGGCCTTAGGAAGTAACGGCAGTGTGCTGGGACTTATTGATAAGGCAACGGATGTGGAGGATGGCCTGTATATGTGAAAGAGAATGCCCCTGTGGATACAGACGGCGACGGAATGCCGGATGCTTGGGAGGCAGCCAATGGGCTGAATCCGAAAAGTTCTGCAGATGGAGTCAAATATAATCTGAGTAAGGAATATACAAATTTGGAAGTATATATCAATAGCTTGGTAGAGAAACTTTATCCGGCTAAATGATATTTGTGTAATTACATATTTGGATTAAAAAACGGATAAGATATGAAAGGTATATATTGGTTGTTCTATTTGCTATTTGTTTTGGGATTCGGGGTTATTTCCTGTTCCGGAGATAATCCGATTGTAGATTCGGAAGGAAATATAGGTAGCAACGGCGACGATGAAAGCAATGGTGAGGAAAACGGCTCTCCTGATACCGGAGTGAAAACATTGGACTATGGCGAGTTATTTGCTTTTCCTTATGCTGAAGGTCATGGTCGCAATGCGACCGGTGGCCGCGGAGGTGCTGTATATGTTGTGACACGTTTGGATGACCCTGCCGGCAAGCCGGAAGGAACCTTACGATATGCAGTAGAGAAAAGCGGTGCAAGAACTGTTGTTTTGCAATTTCCGGTACTATCATGCTGGAACGTGAACTTAAAACAAAAAATGACAATCTTACGATTGCAGGGCAGACCTCGCCGGGAGGAATCTGTATAGCAAATTATCCTTTTACCATAAACTCTGATAATGTGATAATCAGATTTATTCGCTTCCGTCCGGGTAATATCAATACGGATAATGATGGTCTGGGAGGTTCGGATAATAAGAATATTATTATCGATCATTGTTCTGTAAGTTGGGGAACGGATGAAGGATTGTCTGTATATGGTTCGGAATATACTACGGTACAGTGGTGCTTGGTTGCGCAGTCATTGCGAGCAACTCCTGCCAAAATAACAGGAGAGAAATTTAATACTCATGGATACGGAGGCAATTGGGGAGGACACTATGCTTCTTATCACCATAATATAATTGCTCATTGCGAAAGCCGGGTACCACGTCTTGGACCTCGCTACACGACATTGGCTCTTGATAAGGGTGAACTTGTTGATATACGCAATAATGTGTACTATAATTATGCGGGAGAAGGCTGTTATGGCGGTGAAGCTCAAAAGGTGAATCTTGTAAACAATTATTATAAACCCGGACCTGCAACTAAACTTTTTACCGGCAGTAAGGAAAAAACGTCAGTATCGCATTGCCAAACCCGATGTGTATCCGAAAGATTATTCGGGAGCAGATTATAAAAAATGGCTTCAGACCTGGGGCAGGTTTTATGTTAGTGGAAACTGTGTGGAAGGATATAGTGACGTGACTGCCGATAACTGGCAAGATGGTGTATTCGGACAAATGGATGCTAAAAATTGCGAAGGCGGGGAGAGTTCAGCCCTTTGGAAAGAACATACAAGCATAAAGGTAAATTCTCCTGTTTCCGGAGCCGGACATGTGACGACCCATTCTGCCGTTGATGCTTTATGATATGGTTTTACAATATGCCGGTGCTTGCAATTATAGGGATAAGCTTGATGAACTTATTATAAGTGATGTCAGAAAAGGTGTGGCAACTTGTACAGGCAGTGCCAAAGAATGGGAATCATTGAAGGGATGGTCGGATAATAAACCGGGATATATCAATAAGCCGTCTGACATTGGTACTAATGCCGGACAGTTGGATGAAAAGGGATTCCCGGTTCTGGCAACAGATACTGAAATATGCACTGAAGATACTGACAGTGACGGAATTCCGGATTATTGGGAAAAGGAATATGGGCTTGATTTTAAGAAAAATGATGCGAATGAACGGACTGTTGATGTTAATGGTAAATATACTAACATCGAGATGTATATGAACAGTCTTGTACACGGTATTATGGAGGCTGGCAGTAAAGGCGGTGCTGTGGCTGATTGAGATGTGTTTTGTTTAAAAAGAATTTGTTATGAAAAAGAACTTGTTATTGGCTGTCTGCATGGCAGGGGTTATGGTATCTTTTGTTTCTGAGGCATTTGGACAGAGTTTGCCGGTATATGATACTCCCGACCGTTCTAAGATTCCGGCTTTTCCGGGTGCAGACGGAGCAGGAAAATACACAACCGGAGGAGCCGGTGGTGAGGTATTGGTCGTAAACTCTTTGAAAGATGACGGAACAGAGGGTACTTTACGTTGGGCCTTGAGAAAGAAGGGACCTCGTACTATAGTTTTTGCTGTTAGTGGCTTGATTGAATTGCAGTCACCTCTGAAAATTAATAACGGTGATGTTACCATTGCTGGACAAACAGCGCCGGGAGATGGTATCTGTTTGAAAAATTATACGTTGAGCGTACAGGCAGATAATGTAATAATCCGTTTTATCCGTTCGCGTATGGGGCAGAGATAAACAAAAAGGCGATGAATGCGATGAATGGTTTTAAACATCATCGTAATATCATTATTGACCATTGCTCCATGGAGTTGGAGTACCGATGAATGTGCTACTTTTTATGATAACAGTAATTTTACGTTGCAATGGTGTATTATCAGCGAAAGCCTTGCAAATTCCATTCACGAAAAAGGTGCTCATGGGTATGGTGGTATATGGGGCGGTCAAACGGCGTCTTTTCATCATAACCTGCTGGCGCATCATATGAACCGTACTCCGCGTTTATGCGGAAGTCGTTATACTGGCAAGCCTGAAGATGAAAAAGTGGATTTGTTCAATAATGTAATCTATAATTTGGTAGTGATGGAGCGTATGCCGGTGAAGGAGGAAGCTATAACTTATAAATAATTATTATAAACCGGGACCTCATACGGCTACTAAATCATCTTACAAACGTTTGTTTACTGCTTATTCCGATGATGGGAAACATCAAAATGTAAAAGGAACGCATGGTGTATTCTTCTTTTCCGGAAATTATATGGATCCCACTTGTGAAAAACTGAACGAGAAACAACGTCAGGAGATGATGTTGGTTAATAAGGATAATACAGTTGGATTGATAGTGAAGAATAATTTTGCTCCGAAAAGCGATTTGCTGGCAAAGCAGCCGTTCGATTTTGCAGAACGTACTTCTTTGCAGTCTACATGGGATGCTTTTGAAGCTGTCCTTCAATTTGCCGGCGCATCATACAGCCGTGACATAAATGATAAGCGTATTGTAGAGGAAACCCGTAAAGGGATATATACCAATGAGGGTAGTCATGGGAGTACAAATGGCATGATAGACAGACCGGAGGATGTTGGTGGGTGGCCTGAATATAATTCTAAAACAGCTTTGGCTGATGCCGATTTGGATGGTATGCCCGATGAATGGGAGATAGCTAACGGGTTGAATCCGAATGATGCCTCGGATAGTAAAAATTATAACTTAAATGCAAATTATACGAATTTGGAGATTTATCTGAATAGTTTAGTGGAACATCTCTTTCCCTAATGAATCTCTTCTTTCTTAAATAGGAGCATTTGGTAACTATCCTAAAGAATAAGATGGTATATGGAAATGATTGATTATAATTATTCCATATACCATCTTTATATTTAATATTCTGTATTGTCTACTAATTCTTATCTATTCAGACATACTATTTTGAAAAGGATCTGAGCCTATTTATGAGATAGCATCAATAAAGACTTGGAATTTTAAATGTATATGTAACCTTACATTATGGTAAACTAATCGGTAGGGAGAAACGTATAACCTTTCTCCGGCTTTGGTCTTGATGTCATAAATATACGATTGCTGCTTTTGAGGTACTGATAGCGGTGCACTGGCTGCAACCAACGGCTTCCGTATCGGTTGGGATAGCAGCAGCGGATTATTGCATGACTCTTCTGCCGCCGGTGTCAGCTTTTCTCCATTCAGATATAAAGGGGAGGTGGTACGTATACGTAAGGTTCCGCCGATGGTGGAAGCTATGGTAACCGTTTGCACTTTTCCTTTTTCCCATTTCATCTCTTCCAGCAGAAAACCGCCGCGACAGCGAATTCCTTTTATAGTGCCATGTTCCCACACATCGGGCAATGCAGGTAGGAGATGAATGGCACCGTCACTTGGCTTTGTACAAGCATTTCGGCTATGCCGGCCGTGCATCCGAAATTGCCGTCTATCTGGAAAGGCGGATGGGCATCGAACAGATTAGGATAGGTCCCCCCGTTTTGTCCGCGTTCATCGGTGGTGGGGTGGAGTTGTTCGGTAATCAGTTTATAGGCGTGATTACCGTCGAGCAGCCGTGCCCATAGACAGACTTTCCATCCCATAGACCAACCGGTGGAGTGGTCTCCACGGGCAATCAGCGATTTCTTGGCCGCTTCAAAAAGAACAGGAGAATTATAGGCGCTGATTTGACGGCCGGGATATAGTCCCCATAGGTGGGAAACATGACGGTGGTGATCCTGAGGATTGTCCCAGTCTTCCATCCATTCTTGCAACTGTCCCCAGCGTCCTACCTGCATGGGTGCCAAATGCTTGGCCACGGTTTGCAAGCTGTCTGTGAAGGATTTATGCTCATTCATTAAGGTGGCGGCTTGAATGGTATTGTGGAAGAGGTCGTAAACCATTTGATTATCCATCGTAGCACCGGCAACAATTACAAAATCGCGTTTACCGTTAACAGACGGACTGTTTTCCGGTGAATAGGAGGGAGCTACTACCAGCCAGGTTGTTTTGGGGTTCGCGTACTAAGAAGTCCAGATAAATTCGCAGGCGCCGCGCATAATCGGATAAACCTCTGCCAAATAGTTCTTATCGCCGGAGAACAGATACCGATCCCATAAGTGCTGGCAGAACCAGGCGTTACAAGTGGGCCAAACACCATATTTAGGACCGTCTACGGCGCTGTACTGCGCCATATATCGGTGTTGTGATGCAACGTCCAGCCACGGCAGCCGTACATGGCGGCACTCTCGCGACCTTGTATGGCTACTTCTTTTACCAATTGCAGAAACGGCTCGTGCATTTCGGGCAAGGCAGTGGTTTCTGCCGGCCAATAATTCATTTCTACGTTAATGTCGGTGGTGTACTTCCCGTCCCAGGGAGCGCGCAACTGATAGTTCCAGATGCCTTGCAGGTTGGCGGCTTGTCCACCCGGCTGTGAAGAACATATTAAGAGATAACGTCCGAATTGGAAGTATAGGGCAGCCATTTGCGGATCGGCAGTAGAACTGAATTCTTTTACACGCCGGTCTGTCGGTTTTTTGATTTGGGAATTGCTGCCCAAGTCGAGGGAAACGCGGTTAAAGTATTTTTGATAGGCGGCAATGTGGGCTTCTTTTCTTTTTGTGTAGTTCTTGCCGGCCTGCTTCATGTATTGCTGTGCGGTTTTAAGTGCATCTCCCGATATGTCTTTGTAGTTTATGAAGTTTGTGCCGATGGAGACGTACAGAATAACGCTATTGGCATTCTTGACTTGCAAAGTACTGTCGGAGGTTGCTTTTAGCGTACCGCCATTATTCTCAATCCGGGTAAGTGCGGTGAATCGAACCTTCCCTCAATGCCTTCGTGGTCGTTGGCCTTTCCGTTGAGTTGCAATTCGTTGCGGGAAGAGATGCGGTGCTCTGTGTTTTCGGTATAAGGAGTGGTGTAATGCGCAGTGAAAGAAATGCTTCCTTTTTTCGAGGCTGTTAGTCTGATAACTAATAACCGGTCGGGAAATGAGGTGAATGTTTCCCGTACGTAGGTAATGCTATTGGCTGTGAAACGGGTGGTGGCTATTGCCTTTTCAATATCCAGATCCCGGTAATAGTCATCGTATTTACTGATTCCTTCAAAATCGAGATGCAGTGTGCCGACCGTTTGATACGGCATTCCATTGGCAGATTGTGAGCAGATGGCAGGGCCGCATAACTCTTGCGCTTCTTTATTTTTCCCTTCGAATATCAGTTGGCGTATGCGGGGCAACGCTTCTTTTGCCTTGGGATTGGTGTTGTTGTGAGGTGAACCGCCCCAAACAGTCTCTTCATTGAGCTGGAACCGTTCGTGTATGGGGTCGCCGAAGACCATTGCTCCCAAGCTTCCGTTGCCTAATGGCAGAGCTTCTACCATTGTCTGGCAGGGCTGTCGTACCATAGTTTCAGGACGGTATCATTTGTGCCGTCACCTTACCGCCGATACAGCAAAAGGTAAGGATTAGCATGAACCATTTTTGATCATAGCTTGTCAGTTTATCCGTTTTAAGATTTCTTCCGCTTTGTCTGCGATATAATCGGGGTGAAACTCCTCTAACTCTGTCCGTGGACGGAACCCCCAGGTTACTCCGCAAGACGTTACTCCGGCATTGATTGCCGTCTGCATATCCACACCGGAATCTCCTACATAAAGCACATCTTTTCTATCTGTTTTGGCAATGGATAGAATATCGTCTACAATGGTCGGGTCGGGTTTCACGTTTACTCCTTCCCGTTGGCCGAATACGGCGACAAAGTTTATTTTCGGGAAATAGTGAGCTATCAGTTTTGGGTTGCTGCTTGGTATTTATTGGATGCAACCGCTATTTGCAGTCCCAGCGACTGTAATTGTTCCAGCAGTTCGGGTATACCGGGATAGGGACGGCTCTTGTCGGCATTGTGTGCATCGTAGTAAGGAATGAATTCCTTACGGACACGGAGCACATTTTCCTCGCTCTTCTCTCCTTCGGGAAGGGCTCGCTCAAATAGTTTGTTGATTCCGTTACCCACCATGAAGTTATAGGCTGATTCCTCGTGGGTGGGGTAACCAAGTACGCTCAATGCATGGTTGGTGCTTTGCGCCAAATCGGCAATGGTATTTAATAATGTACCATCTAAGTCGAATATAACAAGTTTCTTCATTGTTTTCTCTTTTTTATTTTGGGAACAAAGATATAACAATTTGCAGGGGTTATATAAAAACTCACCATAGATAACGCGGATTAATACCGATTTTAAGATAGATACCTGATAAACCGGAAATCAATGTTATCTATGGTGAGGCAGTATTTCCATGAAGCCTGTTATCTGGTAATTCTGAACCAGTCTACATCTGTCCAGCCGCCGTCGTTGGTAACGATAGCCGGGCGGGTACAGAACATGCCAACTTTGGCACCGATCCACTTGCCTTCTTTTACTTGGAACGGTTTGCCCAATGGCTGGAATTTCTTTCCGTTGAGGCTGTAACTGAAGTGGCACATTACCAACAGGTCGTGTCCGCCTTCGCTCTTGGAAATCTTTTTCCCGTCAGAGGTGAACTTGGCACGCAGGTAAATCGTATTATCCTTTAAATCGACTGTACCGTTTACGGTTTCGGAAGTACCTTTGTCTGCTTTGGGGCAAGACACTTGAGACAATACCAGGCCTTTGTCCGTATTTTCCAGGATAAGTCCGGCGTAGTCAAGTCCCATAACTACCAGTCCGGTACGTTCTCCTTTGTATTTCTCCGTCGGTTTGAAGGTCAGCTTCATTGTGGCGGTAAGTTGTCGGAGGGAGTTTTTTGCAACAATAGGTTGGCTGCATCCCAAAGGTTCTTATATTCTTTGACAACCGGGTAGGAGTAAAGACGTACAATGCCCCGGTCGCCTGCATAATAGGCCCATTTTTCATTGATGTTGGCATGCCATTGCCACTGCGGAGAGAGGGTATAACCGTCAAACTCATCGCTTTCTTGCGGAGTGCGGATAGGATATGTCTTGCCTACGTTCGGCTTCGTATGAACCAGTACCGGGTCGCCGCAGCCGTCGCCGTCTTTGTCGATGCCGATAACCGGCCAGTCGTTTACCCATTTCATAGGTTGCAGGTGCACCAGACGGCCGTATGCGCCGACATCCTGAAAATGCAGGAACCAGTCTTCACCGGTAGGAGTGTCTACCCATGCTCCCTGATGAGGCCGTTGATAGGCTGTTACCCTGTGCCAGTACCTTCTTCCATTCGTAAGGGCCGTATATGTTCTTGGAGCGGAGGACAACCTGCCAGCCGGTGGGCACGCCGCCTGCCGGATGGAAGATATAGTAATATTCTCCTCTTTTATAGAGTTTGGGACCTTCGCAGGTCTGATGCGCTTCATGACCGTCGAAGATGATGCGCGATTGTGTTATGGCTTGGGTGGCATCCGCATTCAACTCGCAGATGGATATGATGCTTTTCAATCCGGCACGGCTTCCTGCATAGGCGTGTACCATGTAGACCTTTCCGTCTTCATCCCAGAAGGCAGGTGTCTATGATGCCCTTGCCCGGTTTTACGAGCACGGGTTCTGTCCACGGGCCTTTGGGGTCTTTGGCTTTTACCATGAACGCGCCTTGGTCGGGGTCGCCCCAGAAAATGTAGAATTCACCGTTATGATGGCGGATGGCAGGCGCCCATACACGGTTGCCATGCTCCGGACGTTCCGGTGTTTCGATAGGGGGGAGGGCGTAGGGGAACGGCAGCGCCGATGATACTCCAGTTAACGAGGTCTTTGGAGTGTAAAATCTGCAGACCCGGCAGGCAGTTGAAACTGGAAGAGGTCATATAGAAATCATCTCCTACGCGGCAGGCATCCGGATCGGAATAGTCTGCGTAGAGTATCGGGTTCTTATATTTACCGTTGCCTTGGTCGGCTACCCATACCTCGGAAACATAATTCTTTTCTTGTGCCGCCAGCGGCATTGCCAGCAGCAGGCTGAGTCCTAAAGTGCGTTTCTGCTTTTCATGTTACGATTTGATTCTTTGAGTGTTTAATTCTTGATTTTAATCTGAACCGGGTGTTGCAACTCTTCTTTCCACTCGCGCATATAGGCAAACCATGCTTCGGGAGTAGGATATCCGAAGTTTCCTTGCATGAAGTAAACATGGTGTAATGGTGGAAACGGTCGCTGCCCGGTGCAGAAAGGGTATAAAGGAAATTATCTTTATCTTTTACTTCCTGACGGATATATTTCTGAGGAATATAGGTGGCAATGCCCACTGTCTCTTTGGCGTATTTTACGGTGTCGTTGACCGGCCAGTGCCTTCCCCAACTGCCTATCAATCCTTTGTGATCTGATTCCGAGCATGTTTCGTTGCCCATGATATTCTGCACACCGGTACAGAACACTTCGTTCTCCAGCGGTTCGTCAAAGAAGTCTCTACCAGCAGGTCACGGTGTCCGGCATAAAGGATATAGCGGTTGGTCATGTTCAATTCTTTTCCCTGATAGTTCCAGCCTTTTACGGCTACATCGACTATGGTGCGTACAGGGCCATAAGCAAGAATGCTTTCGGTGCGGAAAGCTATCGGTTCTATGTGGGTGGCCTTCGTTCCGTCCCAACCTTTCAGGGCGCCGACACCGCAACTGTTGCCAACCATCAGTACATCGTCTCCGAAACCGCGTGCAAGCTGTTCGTCATTGGGATAAAAACCGCTTTCCTTGATTTCCAGTCCTTTTTTGAACTTGCCGTATGGGTCAACGGTTTGCTTTTGATTGAAATAAACGCGGTAAGCCACTAATTCCGATTCGAACATCGGCCCGTGCCCGTGTAGCATATTATAAAAATTGGTAGTGCCCGGTACTGTAACCGACTGTGTGGGGGCGTGCTTCTGCTTTTTTGCATCGCGTATCAGCATTTCGGCAAATACACGTGCCGGATAGGTCTTATCTGCTTGGGCGGAAGACAAGGTAATTGCCAGCGTTTTCTTGCTTTGGGCAGGAATGTCCATGACAAATGCCAGCTCATCGGCTTTTAAATCGCCGTTCAAGTCGTCCAGTTGCGAGGGGATTTCTTCACTGCCGTTCATTACAACAGCCGAACGTACGCGGAAGCCGGGTTGCAGGTCTTTGATTTTCAGTACTACCGGAGCATCGCTCTTGTCCTTGCTCCATGAGTTGGTTACTTCTACCGAAATGGTTTTGGTATTTGGTTGTGATTGTGCGGCAAGAGTGCATGCGCACATTAACAGGAAACCGGTTAAAAAGGTCGTTTTCATAAGGAATGTGTTTAATAAACTGCGGCAAAATTAAACTAAATAGAGCAGACAGCTCTTTTACTTTTGGCAAAAAGACTGTCTGCTTTGCGCTTATTGCTTATTGAACTTTACTTAAAAATCCAGCATTTTTCCTTCTGCGCCAATAGCGGAATATACTTTTCCGTCCACTTTCAGATTTTTGGCGTTTTTCACATCCAATGCGTGTGTCCCTTAGTCTCTATACGTATGTTTTCCAATGTGACACCTTCCGCCTGGCTGATGACAACGCCTTCTTTGGCATCGTTGATGATTACATCCTTTACGGTTACATTCCTGATGGGCATTTCGGGCAGTCCGTTGAAGAACATGGCGCGTCCGGAACCCTTGCAGATGATATTGGAGATGTGAATATCCCGGAAAGAAGGCGTTTCAACAGTCACTTGGGGAACTGCTGTCTTCATGCGGCCTTTCAGGTCTTCTTCCGTTTCTTCACCGGCAGCTTGCCGCCATAGAATAGGTCGAAGAGCAGTGCTTCGTGGGGTATATCAATCATGTGGATGTTGTGAATATAGATTCCCTCTACAACACCGCCGCGTCCTCTGGTGCTTTTAAAGCGCAAACCTACGTCTGTGCCGAGGAAAGTACAATCTGTTACATAAATATTTTTCACACCGCCGGACATTTCACTGCCCACGACGAAACCGCCATGACCGTGTAACACAGTGTTATTCTTTACGATAACGTTCTGGCAAGGTTCGCCGCGTTTGCGTCCGTCCTCGTCTTTACCGGATTTGATGCAGATGGCATCGTCACCGGCATCGAAGATGTTATTGATTATCAATGCATTCTTGCAGGATTCCAAATCCAGGGCATCGCCGTTCTGAGAATACCAGGGATTGAATACTTTTACTTGGTTAATGGTGATGTGCTCGCATGATAGCGGATGCAGACACCAGCTTGGTGAGTTCTTGAATGTAACACCCTCTAACAGGACTCTTTTACTCTTGACGATATTGAGCAATACGGGGCGCAACCACGGACGGATTTCATTCCATTCCTCGTCTGTTTCGATACCTTCGGGATTATTGAAGTTCTTGCAGGCCAATGCTCCCTTTAACGATCCGGCTGTGGGATACCATATGGATTTGTCTACTACACCGCCCGACTTGACAAGTGCATCCCATTGGCCGGCAGTCAGTTTGCTTTTTTCACCGGACGCCAGCTATCGCCCGAACCGTCGAATACACCATAGCCTGTAATGGCTATGTTTTCTGCGTTGCGCGCAGAAATAGGCGACTGGCAACGGCGGGTATTCAACCTTCAAACGATGTCTCAAGAATGGGATAGGCATTGAAATTATCTGTAAAGACAACGAGGGCATTTTTCTCCGTATGCAGATTGACGTTGCTCAATAACTCAATAGGACCTGTCAGCCACAATCCTTCCGGAATGACTACTTTACCGCCGCCTTTTGCATTGACGGCTTTAATGGCATCATTAATCGCTTTTGTGTTTAAGGTAGTTCCGTCGCTTTTGGCTCCGAATTGCAGGATACTGACTGTATAATCAGGAAACGACGCTGCTCAACCTTTGGCATGTTGAAAGGCAATTCTTTATAGATGTTCTCATCTATAGAATTTTGCATTGGGCATGAACAGCATACTGTGCAGGCAGTAATGCAAGAGAAAATGTGGTAAGCGTAAATAGCTTTTTAGTAATGTGTTCATTCGTGATACTATGTTAATGAATTTATGAATTCTGATTTGCGGATTAAGCGGCATTTCCTAATCTTTACTTTCCATCTTATTACTTCCCCGTAAGCTGCTCTCACGAGTGGCTTACGAAAGAAATAATAAATGATTCATGTTAACCTAATTCTAACCTTAAATAAATTATTATGAAAAAACCTCTTAATTACCGTTTGCAAATGTATCGGGCTTTGGTAGAAAAGATGTGTACAAATTGTTGGTTTTGGTGTATTTTTTGCGGTTTTACCCTTTTCTTTGTGTGCATTCGGGGTTTTTGCACTATCTTTGCAACTCAAAACTTAGTAAAAAAGGTATGAGTTACAATTTGTTGAAAGGAAAAAGAGGCATTATTTTTGGTGCTCTGAATGAGCAGTCCATTGCCTGGAAAGTAGCAGAAAAAGCAGTAGAAGAAGGTGCAACGATCACCTTGTCCAATACACCTGTCGCTGTACGTATGGGTGAAGTTTCGGCATTGGCCGAAAAACTGAATTGCGAAGTCATAGCAGCGGATGCCACCAGTGTGGAAGATTTGGAGAATGTATTCAAACGCTCTATGGAAGTGCTGGGCGGTCAGGTGGATTTTGTCCTTCATTCTATCGGTATGTCTCCTAATGTACGCAAGAAACGTACATACGATGACTTGGATTACGATATGTTGGATAAGACGCTGGACATTTCGGCAATATCTTTCCATAAGATGATACAGGCTGCAAGAAGATGAACGCTATTGCCGAATACGGTTCTATCGTGGCTCTGAGTTATGTGGCAGCGCAACGTACGTTCTACGGTTACAATGATATGGCGGATGCAAAAGCACTGTTGGAGTCTATTGCCCGTAGCTTTGGTTATATCTACGGACGTGAGCACAATGTACGTGTCAACACAATTTCCCAGTCTCCGACAATGACCACTGCCGGTTCGGGTGTAAAGGGTATGGACAAACTGTTCGACTTTGCCAACCGTATGTCTCCGCTGGGTAATGCTTCGGCTGACGAATGTGCGGATTACTGTATCGTTATGTTCTCCGACTTAACCCGTAAGGTTACTATGCAGAATTTGTTCCACGATGGCGGTTTCTCCAGCGTAGGTATGAGTTTGCGCGCTATGGCTACTTATGAAAAAGGTCTGGATGAGTACAAAGACGAAAACGGAAATATAATCTACGGATAAAAAAGGATGATGAAGCGGTAAGTGATAGGGTATTCAGGCTCATAGCCTTATCGCCTTACCGCTTTACCGCTTTTTATATTCCCTTTATAAATCTTACCACTCTATTTTTATTTCTTTAGTTGATTTACATGGAAACTGCTCTTTATCTGTTGCCTGTTACTTTAGGCGATACTCCTGTTGAAACCGTATTACCCTCTTATAATAAAGAAGTGATTTTAGGTATCCGTCATTTTATAGTGGAGGATGTGCGTTCGGCACGTCGTTTCCTGAAGAAAGTCGACAGGGAAATAGATATTGATTCGCTTACGTTCTATACGCTTAATAAGCATACTTCACCGGAAGATATATCCGGATATTTGAAACCGCTTGAGGCAGGAAATCCAATGGGAGTGATTTCCGAGGCAGGATGTCCGGCTGTTGCCGATCCGGGGGCGGATGTGGTGGCTATAGCGCAGCGTAAGAACTTGAGGGTGGTTCCTTTGGTCGGGCCTTCTTCAAATCATATTATCGGTTATGGGTTCCGGTTTTAACGGACAGAGTTTTGCCTTTCACGGATATTTGCCTATTGAACCCGGTGAGCGTGCCAAAAAACTGAAAGCGTTGGAACAACGCGTGTATAATGAGCATCAGACCCAGCTTTTTATAGAGACTCCCTATCGTAACAATAAGATGATAGAGGATATTCTGCATAACTGCCGTCCTCAGACCAAACTTTGCATTGCTGCCGATATTACATGTGAGGGAGAGTATATTAAAACGAAAACGGTGAAAGAATGGAAAGGGAAGGTTCCCGATTTGTCTAAAATTCCTTGTATTTTTCTCTTGTATAAATAATTTCTTTTGTGTGTTCGTATTCACGTTCGAAACAACTGCTGAAAAAGTTTCTGTGAAGGTTATGCTCTATTTGCTGGAATGTCCAAAGTTTTCCGCCTTTGAACTTTTTGTTGCATAGGATGGAATCATTGTTCAGGTCAAGGATAAAGTTGTAGACCAGGCGGTTGGTAATTTCATTCTCAAAGTGGTACATGAAACAGAAGTGGAGATTTTGGGGCGGAGCTGAGGGAAGGATTTCTTGTAAGATCCTTTCAGCACCTTGTTCCAGAGTTTCTCCATACAATAAGTAGTTCTCCATTAATATATCCGTTTTGCCTTTTTCGAGTATGCTGCATTGAGGACGGGGCAGTAAAAACAGCATACCGTGTGAAGTTACGGTGATGCGGATAACGGGATTGATATATTCGTTTTTCCGGTTGATGGCTTCTGAGGCCATTGCTTTTCCAATAACATCTCCTTTTTTGTCACGATAGGTACAAATACGGTATGACTCATTATCTTGTTGAAATAGTATATGCCGAACTGATTGAACAAGATACCCAGTATGAATACGCAGGGCGGCATGATACGGAATAAAATGTAGCGTAGCGTATCGTTCAGCGGATGCCCGAACAATATGGCAAGCGATATGATAAGAAAATGCAGGAAACCGATGAGCAGTAATACACGGGCCGATACTATGGCGGCTTCGGCTCCTTGTGCAAAAAACTGCTTGCAGCATTTATGGGTCTGGGCTGTGTGATAGTTCAAAAAGCGTCTTCTATTCAGAAAGATGATGAGTGGAGGTATAATCGCACTGATTTCCAGCGTAAACGGAAACATTGCTTCCGGACAATAATCAGCGGAAAAAAGGAAGTTATTGTCAATAACAATAACATTCCTGTCGTGCTGTATAATATGAATTGGGGGATATGCGGCCCCTTGCGCTGCCACATATAGATACTGGACAACACACCTACGCCTGCACCGATGTAGATAGCAATGTCTTGTATTATGAATTCACATAATATAATGGATATAATAACGGGAATATATCCGAGCGACATATTAAACTTAGATGATAGAATTCGTTGCTTGCCCATTACTACGCTATTTTGCCGTTTCCTATTCAACAAACAGCCGGTATAAAATGTTCTTTATTTCATTTTTTTTGTAGATATTGGGTTGATTTTTCTGCATGGTAGGACGAACGGACCAATGGTGCGCTTTCTACCTGGGTGAATCCTTTTTTTAATCCGAGTTCCTTGTAGGCGGTAAATTGGGCAGGGGTAACATATTCTGCTACGGGATAATGCTTATGCGTAGGTTGCAGATATTGTCCGATAGTGAGTATCCGGCAACCTGCGTCGCGCAGGTCGTCCATGAGCGCTGCCACTTCATCCGGAGTCTCCCCCAATCCTACCATAATGCCGGATTTGGCAACAGTGCCGCTTTCGGATATCTGCCGCAATACTTCAAGACTTGTTTCATAATGAGCAGCACTCCGTACCAGCGGACTGATACGTTTTACGGTTTCCATATTATGGGAGATTATCTCCGGCCGGGCTTCGATAACCATGTCTACGAGTTCCTTTCTTCCCTGAAGTCAGGAATCAGTACTTCAACGGTCGTATCCGGGTTGAGGCGTTTGATTTCGCGGATTGTTTGCACCCAATGGGCGGCTCCCAATCCGGCAGGTCGTCTCTGTCTACGGAAGTGACAACGGCGTGGGAGAGCTTCATTAAGGCGATGGATTCAGCTACGTGCACCGGTTCTTGCGGGTCAAGCGGCATGGGCTTGCCTGTTTGTGTATTGCAGAACTTGCAGCAACGGGTACAGATATCTCCGCCTATCATAAAGTGGCCGTACCTTTTCCCCAACATTCTCCCATATTGGGACAACGTCCGCTGCTGCATATCGTGTGCAGACAGTGGGATTCTACAATGCGTTTTGTCTCGGTATAACGTTCGTTGGCACCGATATTTATTTTGAGCCATTCCGGCTTACGTACTCTTTCGCTCATTTACTTTTTCAATTCCCGATTAAAGAAGTTCGTTAATTTGGTATACAGATGCAGACGGGTGTTGCCTCCGAAGATGCTATGGTTGCGGTTGGTATAAACCTGCATGTCGAACTGTTTGCCAAGTTGTACGAGGTGTTCGGCATATTCCGCGCAATTCTGGAAATGAACGTTATCATCCGCCATGCCATGTACAACAACAGATTGCCATGCAAGTTGTTGGCACGGGTAAAGGCGGACGAGGCTTTGTACCTCGGCATTTCTTTCGGGGTTACGCATGAAACGTTCGCCGTATACGGTATCGTAATAGTTCCAGTCGGTAACCGGAGCAACGGCTGCTCCGGCTTTGAATACGGGAGTTCCTTCGCTCATGCTCATAATGGTCATGTAGCCGCCATAACTCCAGCCCCAGATTCCGATACGATTTTTATCTACATAAGGTTGGCGTCCTAAGTACAGGGCGGTTTCCACTTGGTCTTTGGCTTCTTTGACACCGAGATTCAGATAGGTGCTTTTGGCAAATTCCGCACCGCGTCCGCCCGTGCCTCGTCCGTCTACGCACACTACGACATAGCTTGGGAAGCCATGTAAGTTTCCCAGCTCACGCCAAACTTGTCAAGTACCTGCTGCGAGCCTGGACCGCTGTACTGATACATCAGAACCGGATATTTTTTGCTTGCGGAGAAGTTTGCCGGCTTTATCATCCAGCCATTCAGTTCAGTGCCCTCAGAGGTCTGGAAAGAGAAGAATTCTTTCTTCGGCATATCATATCCGTTTAATTTCTGCTTCAGTGCGGCATTATCTACAAGTGTGGTCAGCGTTTTGCCGTTATTGTCGTTCAGGGTGATGACAGTCGGAATGTCCAGGCTTGAATAGCGGTTCATGAAATACTTCATGTCTGTACTGAACAGGGCGCTATTTGTCCCTGTATGCGATGATAACTTTGTTTTTTGCCTTTGCGGTCTATCTTGTAGATAGCGCTGCGTAGCGGACTTTCTTCGTTGCTG
>ENA-OQHP01000169-OQHP01000169.1-human-gut-metagenome-genome-assembly--contig:-NODE-169-length-21399-cov-1.768945_pt1 | contig 21399 bp, 32 predicted proteins | sample MGYA00242563_ERZ504717 | MGnify/ENA primary metagenome ERZ504717 (study PRJEB26092, sample SAMD00036212) | human gut metagenome | host: Homo sapiens | study: EMG produced TPA metagenomics assembly of... | reverse complement strand
ACATACGGGTCATCGTCCATCTCCATGACCTCGAGCTCATCAGCCGTATCGGCAAGCAGCAGGTCGCGCAACGCCGGCGGCAGCGAACGGTGGTCGTCACGCGGGCGAGCGTGAACCTCCGCAGGCTCAATCGCATCCGGCGCGTCCGACTCATATGCCTCAAGCATGCGCTTGCACGGCATATCGTCCATATCCATGCTCTCAAGATCCTTGGCGACAGGCACGCAATTGGCCAGATAGGCCGCACGCCCAAAGGAATATGTTGCAATGACGCGCTCGCCCTGCTCGCGTCGGGAGCCGCAATCTGAACATAGCAGCGCGCAATGCAGGCACCTGCGGCAAAGCAAGCCGCTGCCAGCGTAAGCGCCACGCGCGCGTCGTGCTCCGCGGCCCAAATCACACGCGCGTTCTCGTCCAACTCGCGCCAGACATCCTCCTGAGCGTCGTATTCACGCTGTGGCATGGCATCCACGACAGAGTGCCCAAACCGAACGAGCATAATCCCCTCGGCAACGTTTGCCCGATAGGTATAGTCGAGCCGTGTGACCACGTTAAGCGCCTCGACGATACGCGCGAAGCGGGTACGCACATCCCACTCACCGCCCGGCTGGCAAGCTACCGTTCCGGGTTTGCCCCACGGGTTGTCGCTCGAGGTCGTATCGAGCAGTCGGGGAACATCGTTGGTTGTCTTGGCGATATGCCACGCATCAAAGAGCGCGCAGCCTCAAGGCTCGGCGAGGATGCCGCGGGGACCAATCCGGCCCCGATGCGCTCAAGGATGCCGGAGAGGCGGTTGAGACGGCACTCGATGGCAAGCAGCATGTCAATCTCGTCCTGGTCCAGCAGGCTACGATCAAATTGAGATAGAACAGCTTTGAGCGGTCAATGCGCGCTAGGCTCATTTCGGACTTGGCAGCAATGATGCGCAGACGGGGCAAGTCGATCTCGCTCATCAGGGCGGCGGCATAACGCTCGATTCCGCTCGGATTCTCGGCATGGTCAACACGGTAAAGCAGCGTCTCGATAGCATCGGGGAGCGGTGCCGTGTCAAAGCCCAAAAACACCTCGGCCGGCTCGGGCAACTTTACGAGTTTGATCTTGTCGACAACGTTTTGCATGCCTGCATCGAGCCGTCGACGCCCGCCGTGTTCGCAATAGCGCTTTCGGAGTTGGCAAATATCACGTAGCGCAAGAACATCGAGCCATGAACTCGCCGAAAGGAAGGGCGCGGGTCGAATTCCATGTCTCGTGGTCGGACTGCTCGCGCATGGGGCCTTCGGGAGAGCCGGCAGTTCGCGCACACGTGCGCATTGCACCGTTAGCTTCCCTCACCATAATCTCGCCAATACCGGAATCGGACTCGTGAAGGACCAGCTCCATGTCAGGGTCCTCGGGCAACGGTACTTCCCGAACAGGACGATCAACCTTATAAACCTTGCCCGACACGCTCACGTAGCCCAAGAGCGATATGTGAGTTTTGCCGACGAATTCGACGACATAGCACGACTCTTTGGGGTCCTCGCCAAAGACTTTCCAGACAACACCATATGAGCGCCCCGCAGGCTGCTCTGGCATCGATGGAAAACGCTTTTTGGGGTCGAGAAACCTGAGCTTGTATGTCGGACGCTCTGCCACGAAATATCACCCTGATCAGTCGTTGAAAGAAGGAGTGGTCGCGGATGGGCCGCGACACCTACTCGGAATCTTACACGAGTCGATAAGAAATAGTCCGCTTCACGCTCGCGCCTCGACCGAGGTTCGAATCCATGCGGTGTTGCCATAAAAGAAAAGCCCCCGTTGCCGGAGGCTTCAAGTTCGATTGGTGCGGCGTATAGGATTCGAACCTATGACGTTCTGATTCGTAGTCAGACCCTCTATCCAGCTGAGGTAACGCCGCAGCGCAAGATATATAAAACCACTTTAGTTAGTTGGAGTCAAGCACAATCTCAAACTTTTTTGAGAATATGTTCCTTACGCAGCTCCGTATGCGTCAGCGTCCCCCATGCGATCAATCGGTTTTTCAACCACATCGAACCCAGCACCGAGCTCCCTCAAAAGCGAGCGCACCCGCTGGGCACAGTCATAATCGGCAAACGAGATACTCAGCATGCGCGCGACCTGGTTAGAAGTCCCAACTCCATAGAACCGCTCAAGCGCCACAAGCCCCTCGTGCGTCACAAAGTCTCGACTACATGCGACGACTCCTCAAAACACCATTGGGTCAACGGGCCCTCGCTCGTCTGCCGCACCACCAAACCACCCATACCCGATGGCTCACACGTAACTAGTAAGTGCTCCCCACCTTCATCGCTCTCAAACAAAACTACCCGCTCATCAAACAGCTCCATCGCATCCCCTTCCTCTCGCTTCTATTTAACATAAGCATAGCAGGTAGATGGCTGTATACAGAACGTTTGTTCGTGTGTTTTCTATTGAGCTGTCCGCACGATATGGTATAGCTCCGCACACAAAAAGGGCGCCCCAGAAAGGAGCGCCCTTGCAAATCGCTTATGCAGGCAACCTACGCGACCGGCTCGATCTTCTCGAGGCCGCCCATGTAAGGACGAAGAACCTCGGGGACCGTGATGGTGCCGTCGGCGTCTGGTAGTTCTCCAGAATGGCGGCCATGGTGCGGCCAGCCGGCAGGCCGGAACCGTTGAGGGTGTGCAGGTAGCGCGAGCCTTGAAGTTCTCGGGGTCGCGATATTTGATGTTGGCGCGACGGGCCTGGAAATCGCCGCAGTTAGAGCAGGAGCTGATCTCCTTGTAGGCGTTATAGCTCGGCAGCCAGACCTCGATGTCGTAGGTCTGACGGGCAGAGAAGCCCAGGTCGCCGGTGCACAGGCTAATCACGCGATACGGCAGGCCCAGCTGCTGCAGCAGGTACTCGGCCTCGGCGGTCATGCTCTCGAGCTCCTCGTCGGATTCCTCCGGCTTGGCAAACTTGACCATCTCGACCTTGTCGAACTCGTGCTGGCGGATGATGCCGCGGGTGTCGCGACCAGCGGAGCCGGCTTCCTCGCGGAAGCAGGGGGTGAAGGCGGTGTAGCGGCGCGGCAGGGTATCAGCATCGAGAACCTCGCCGGCGTGCAGGTTGGTAAGCACGACCTCGGCGGTGGGGATCAGGAAGTTGTCGCCCGAGACGTGATAGGCGTCGTCCTCGAACTTGGGCAGCTGACCCGTGCCAAACATGGTCTGACGCTTGACGACGATGGGCGGCCACCACTCCTTAAACCACGGCTGGTGTGCGTGTCAAGGAAGAAGTTGATGAGGCGCGCTCAAGACGGGCGCGGCGCCACCGAGAACGGTAAAGCGGCTGCCGGAGAGCTTGTTGCCGCGCTCGAAATCGAGGATGTCGAGGTCGGTGCCCAGGTCCCAGTGCGGCTTAAAGTCGAAGTCGAACTCGCGCGGGGTGCCCCAACGACGGCGCTCGATGTTCTCGTCCTCATCCTTGCCGTACGGCGTGGCCTCGCAAGGGATGTTGGGAAGGTGAGCCATAAAGTCGTACTGCTCCTGCTCGAGAGCGGTGCGGCGCTCGGCCAGACCGTCAATCTTCTCGTTGACGGCGCGCACGGCCTCCTTGGCGGCCTCGGCTCGTCCTTCTTGCCCTCCTTCATCAGGGCGCCAATCTTCTTGGACTCGGCGTTACGCGTGGCCTGGAGCTCCTCGACCTCGGTGATGACGGCACGGCGCTCGTCGTCGAGTTCAAAGAACTTCTCGCGATCCCAAGACGTCTGGCGATTTGCCATGGCGGTATCGATGGCATCGGGGTTCTCGCGAACAAACTTGATATCAAGCATTAGATCCTCCGGCGATATACATTCCATTTAGGTTGCAACCTTGTACATGTATGGGCAAGTATATACTTATGAGCGTTTACGACCCAACCCAACTACGCAAGAAGGCACCCAATGGACGCAGTTTTTTCCTTTTTGTTTGGCACCCGCACCGGTTTTGCCATCCTTTTCGCCGGCGGCATCCTACTGTTTGCGATTCTTGCCTTTGTAATGGAGAAGCGCACCCATAAGATGTATGTCGACCGTGGCCCCAAGTCCGAGGACGAAGAAGACGGCTTCTGGGACTAGCCTGCCAAAAAGAGACAGGCTTATTTTGGTCGGTTTTATCTGGGCAACGCAAGCGCCCCGCAACTGGAATTGAGCCAGTCGCGGCGCTTTTCGTACATGCAACAAAACCGCAGGAAAAACCTGCCAAAATAAACCTGTCCCTAAATGGCGGGTTTTACTGGAGGGTGGCGTCGATGGCCTTGACCAGAGCGCTGCGCATGCCGGCGTCCTCGAGCGCGACGACGCCCTTGATGGTGGCGCCACCGGGTGAGCATACGGCATCCTTCATCGCCGCAGGATGCTGGCCAGTCGCAAGCTGTAGCTTTGCCGTGCCCAGCACCATCTGGCTCACAATGCGATAGGCATCGGCGCGCGGGATACCGTGCTTGACGGCCGCGTCGCCCAAGCTTCAATCGCCATGGCGACAAATGCCGGTGCGCAACCGCCCACGGTACCGCCCACAAACAGCAGACTCGTGTCGAGCTCGACGACGGTGCCAAGCTTACCGAGCAGGTCGAGCACCACGGCACGCTGCTCGCCGTTGAGCGTAGAGGACTTCTCGCAGGCGATGACGCCCTCGCCCACCGAAACCGGCGTGTTGGCACCGTCGAGATGTGTGCGACACCCGGCAGGACCTGCTCCCACTTGGCGCTATCCCAGGTCCAGGCGACCGAAAGGACAACCTTGTCGGCAAGGGTTTCTTTGAGCGGAGCGAAGACCTTCTCAATCATGTATGGCTTGACCGCAGCAACCACGATATCGGATGCGGCGACAACCTCCGCCGCATCACGACAGGCAACCATCCCACGTGCCTCACAACGCTCGACCAAGGCGTCGTAGTGGCCCGCGCAGGCGCACATATCGCTCGCAGCCACACCGGCGGCGATCCAGCCATCGGCCATAGCGCTCGCCATATTGCCAAAACCGACAAATCCGATCTTCATATCTCATAGTCCTCTCAGACACGCTCTTCAAAACGAAGGCTATTGTCCCACGGCATTGTTTCGTATTGCCGACCTATTTGTGATACGGCTCGCCACGGCTGATCTTGCAGGCGCGGTAGATTTGCTCCAGCAGCACCACGCGCGCCAAGTTGTGCGGCAAGGTAATACGTCCAAAGCTGAGCATCTCGTCGGCTCGTGTGCGCACGTCATCGCTCACGCCGTCCGATCCACCAATCACAAAGGCGATGTCGCTGTTACCACGCAGCATAAGATCGTCGAGCCGCGCCGAAAGCTCCTCGCTCGAGCGCTCTTTGCCCTCAATGGCAAGCAGGATCACATGCGCTCGAGGCGGCAGGGCTGCAAGAATCGCCGCACCCTCCTTGTCGCGTGCGGCATCCACGCCGCCCGCCTTAGCCGGGTCGATATCGGCCACCTCGCGGATATCCACCTTGGCATAGGCACCTAGGCGCTTGGTGTACTCAGCGCACGCGTCCTTCCAAAAGCGCTCCTTGAGCTTACCGACGCAAACGACGGTGTATTTCACGCGCGTCTACTCCTTCGAATCGTTTTGAACTTTGCTGGCGGTCAGCATCTGCTCGAACATCGAGCCGACTGCGAGAAATCGCTCGGCAGTACGACCGTCGATGTTTTACCCGTGCGAGCGAACTCTGTCATCATCTCGGACCACTGCGTAAACATGAACAGCTGGTTGGCCTCGTCGTTACCGACACCCGTCTCCTGGATGATCTCGAGCGAATCCTTGATGCCCAGCGCGATGGCCTTGCGCTGGTTGGCGATGCCTTCGCCCGCCTTTCCATCGCCTCGGCCTCGGCGGTCGCTCGGTGACGCGCTTGATGCGGTCGGCCTCGGCGAGCTCCTGCGCAGCAGCGCGCTTTCGCTGGGCAGCATTGATGTCGTTCATGGAGTTCTCGACCTCGGTCGGCAGCGCGATCTTGGTGATGAGTGTCGACACGAGGGTAAAGCCGTAGGCAGCCATCTGCTCGGACACGGTGGCATTAACGTCCTTGGCGATGTCATCCTTCTTGGCAAAGACCTCATCGAGCGTATAGACAGGATGGAAGAGCGCAGGGCGTCGGTGATGAAATCACGCATCTGGTCGACGGGCTCCTGCAGCATGTAGTAGCTCTTGTAGATGCCCGAATCTGCCGGGCCGGCGCCCATGTCATAGCTCACGTGTACTGAGCAGAGACCTCAAGGCCGATGGTCACGTTGTCCTGGGTCTTAACGTCGATGCCAAAACCGTTTTTCATGGTGCGCAGACTCACCGTGGCGGCCTTGCGGTCGATCACGGGCACCTTCATGTGGAAGCCCGCGTTGACGATGCGGTTAAACTTGCCCAGACGCTCGATGATCACGGCATGCTGCTGTTCAACGACATAGCAGGCGTTGGGGAGCAGCAGCAACAAAATGATGATGGGAAGTAGAAAGCTCGTAAGAGCAGCGATAATACCGGACAACAGCATGGTCTCTCCTCTGATAGGCACACGTTGGCACTAGGATACCCATCTCAGACCCTCACACGATCCCGACGAGAGGAGCCGTGGACAAAAAGTCCAAATATGAGTACTGCTACCAGTTAGTAACAGCGTTTAAAGACCAAAACGCACTGTTGGACCAAGATTCCTTTCAAATTGACTCAGTTCAGCTCAAGGCAGTGTTAAGTTAGCAAACATTTGTTGCGTAAATAGTGCAATGATCACCTTTGAAAATGTGATTCATTTAGTGACAGTACTCATATTTGACATTTTTTGCCCCACAGGAGCTTCGCTATACGAGGACCCTATGTCACATCTGTCAATTCGCCTGCCGGCGGACTCGCCAGCTCGCTAAAAACGCTCCGCGTTTTCTTTGCGCTCGCTCCTTCACAGGTTCAAGTCCCCGCGATGGGCCCATAACAAAAAGCTCCCATTGCTGGGAGCTCTTTCATTTAATGGTGCGGGCGAAAGGACTTGAACTTCATGGGGTTGCCCCCATACGGACCTGAACCGTACGCGTCTGCCAATTCCGCCACGCCCGCGTGCAGGAATTAGAATAACGGAGCGCCACCGCGAACGCAAGAACTATTTTTGAAAAAGTTGGTAGGCATTTTCCCAAGCGGCCTGCGCAATCGCCTCAGCATCCTCACCGGTACGATCGACACGGTCGTTGACCAGCGTGTTTGCGTGATAGAAATCATTGCCGGCTCGCACTCAAGACCACGAATGGCTCCGGCGCCATATAGGGACAATCCGTCTCGAACAAAATGCGATCGAGCGGGGTCGCCGCAAATGCCTCGCGCACGTCGTCGTTGCGCTTAAAGGTGGCCGCGCCGCCATAGGCGATATAGCAGCCCAAACCCACAAAGCGCTCCATCGTAGCTCGATCCTCGCCAAAGCAGTGCAGCACGCAACCGGCCTGAGGCACGCCTACCTCGCGCAGCACGTTGTACGCATCAACGTGCGAAGTGCGCTCCCCATCCGAGTCCTCGTGCCGCAGGTGCAGCTCCACCGGCACATTGCGGCGCACGGCAACTTCGAGCTGACGTACCATGCAATCAATCTGCACACTGTGGGGCGCCGGCGCGATGTCGTCGTCGTAATCCATGTGATAGTCCAGACCGATCTCGCCGATGCCGACGCACAAAGGGTCATCGAGCGCAGCAACAACCTGTGCGTGAATGTCGTCGGTATAATCCGGCGCGCCATAGGGGTGAACGCCAGCGAGATACTTGATCTGCGGAATATCCCGCATCGGCAGAATTTCGCGCACGAGCCAGTCGCTATAGTCCGTCACGCTGCGCTTGTCGGCGATGGGGTCGAGCATCGTCACCAACAGATCGACGCCCGCGGCTTTGGCGCGCACGAGCGTTTCGGGCACTTCTTTGCCCCAAAACGAAAGCAGATGCGCATGCGTGTCGGCAAGCGGTGCCAAGGGCACGGGGCAGGCAACCGTCTTCTTTTTCTTGGTAAACGTCACGCGTTCGGCATTAAGCGTCATGGATTAGCTCCTGGGCCAGGCGGACAAAGTCAGCAACATCGAGCGTCTCGGCGCGCGTGGTGGGTGAGATACCGCAAGCCTCAAAGGCGGCATCGAGCACGTCCTTGGCAAAGCCGTTGGCGCTCATGGAATTGCGGATGTCTTGCGACGCTGAGCAAATGCGGCGTCAATCACGCGGGCCACAAACTCGCGATCGAGTCCTTCGGGCACCACGCCGTCAACACGGTCGATACGCACGACGGCCGAGTCCACGTGCGGTGCCGGCATAAAGCAACGCGGCGGCACCTCAAAGCGACCCGTAACCTGCGCATACAGGCCCAGCTTTGCCGTATAGCCGCCATAGGTCTTGTTGCCCGGCGTTGCGGCAATGCGATCGGCAACCTCCTTTTGAACCATGACGACGGCGCGCTTGAGCGCGGGCATCGTCTGGAAGAACTGAAGGATGATCGTCGCCGCCACGTTATAGGCAGATTCGCGACAAACACCGTGGGTTCACCACCGGCGGCTGCTTAATCTGCTCCAGCGTCACCTTGAGCGCGTCGCCCATGATAAAGCGGAAGTTGGCATAGTCGGCGGCGTGGGCATCGAGCACCGGCTCGAGCTCGGGATCGGCCTCGATCGACGTGACGCACGCCGCCTCCTGCAGCAGCGCAAGCGTGAGCGTACCAACGCCCGGACCAACCTCGAGCACGCGCTCATCGCCCGCAAGCTCGGAAAGCTCGCAAATGCGCTCAATTACATGGTTGTCGATCAGGAAGTTCTGGCCCAGGCGATGCTTGGTCGCAAGGCCAAACTCCTCCAGCAGCTCCCTTGTTGCCGTGGGGTTTGCCAAAGGCGAAGTTGTCATAGTTGCCTCCTTAGCATGGTGGCGGCGTCTTGAAACAAAAGGGCATGGACCGTTGCGGCCATGCCCTTACATCTAAACAGTAAATTGCCGATATGGCGCGCGGCGTCTTAGCCCAGACGCGGGAACAGCGGCTCGCCCTTCTCGACGGGCTGACCACCTGCAAGCAGGCCCCAAGCGCAAATGCCCTTGAGGTCGTCGGTCGCGGCCTCGTCCTCGCAGGACAGGCGGCGCAGGGCCTCGGCAGAGGTCTGGGGCATGAGCGGCATCAGCAGGTGAGCGGCAATGCGGATGGCCTCGAGCAGGTTGTAGATCACAAACGCCAGCTCGTCAGCCTTGGCCTCGTCCTTGGCAAGCGCCAGGGCTCGGAGTCCTCGATGTAGTGGTTGGCGGCGTGGATGAGCTCCATGACCTCGTCCTTAGCTCCACCGTAATCGAGCACGTCCATCTTGGCCATGTAGCGCTCGACCAGACCATCGGCGATCTTTGCCAGCGGGTTGTCGAACGCATCGAACGATGCGGGCTTGGCGGGCGCGCAACCGTCAAAGTACTTGCCGCTCATGTTGAGCGAACGCGAAATGAGGTTGCCCCAGCTGTTGGCCAGGTCGGCGTTGTAGACCTGCTCCATGCGATCGAAGCTGATGGCACCGTCGGTGCCGGGGACGACGTCGGTCATGAAGTAATAGCGATAGCCCTCGACGCCCAGCATGTCGATAACGTCCTGCGGAGCGATGGCGTTGCCGCGGCTCTTGGACATCTTTTCGGCCTTGCCGGTCTCGGCATTGCGCACGGTCAGGAAGCCGTGGGCAAAGACGTGCTCGGGCAGGGCCTCACCGATGGCCATGAGCATGGCGGGCCAAATGACGCAGTGGAAGCGGATGATGTCCTTACCCACGATGTGGAACTGCGCGGGCCAACGATAGGCCAGCTCGGCACGCGCCTCGTCGGTGTCGACGCCGTAGCCGACGGCCGTCATATAGTTGAGCAGCGCATCGAACCACACGTAGGTCACGTGGCCCTCGTCAAACGGGACCTGAATGCCCCAGTCAAAGCTCGTGCGGCTCACGGAAAGGTCGTTAAGGCCGCCCTCGACAAAGCTGCGCACCTCGTTCATGCGGAACGCAGGCTCGACAAAGTCGGGGTGCTCGTCGTAAAGCTTGAGCAGCTTGTCCTGGAAGGCGGAAAGCTTAAAGAAGTAGGACTCCTCCTGCACGCGCTCAAGCGGACGGTGGCAGTCGGGGCACAGGTGCTGGCCGACGCTGCCGTACTCCTCGTCGCCCTTCTGGACCTGCGTATCGGTGAAGTAGGTCTCGTCAGGCACGCAATACCAGCCGTCGTAGCTGCCCTTATACAGGTAACCGGACTCCTTCATGCGCTCCCACAGGTACTGCACGGCATGATGCTGGCGCGGCTCGGTGGTGCGGATGAAGTCGTCGTTGGAAATCTCGAGCTTGCTCCAAAGCTCCTTGAAGTGCGGAGCCTGGCTGTCGGTCCACTCCTGCGGCGTCATGCCATGCTTGGCTGCGGCCTCGGCGACCTTCTCGCCGTGCTCGTCCATACCGGTCAGGAACTTGACGTTATAGCCGGCGGAGCGGCGATAGCGAGCCTGAACGTCGGCGATGATGGTGGAATAAGCCGTGCCAGGTGCGGATCGGCGTTGACGTAGTAGATGGGCGTCGTGATAAAGAACGAAGGCTTGCTTTGATCCATGGGGTTTGTCCTCCAGAAAAACGTTGCATACAGGGATGATTCTAGCGCAAGGGCTGGATATCCTCCATCTATTGCATATCGAGCACCATGGCATAGACATCGCGCTTGCGGCGCGAATACTTCTGAGACAGGCGCTTGGCCACCGCAGAGGCGGGCTCCCCTCCTCGAGCGCGGCGCGGATATCCTCGCGCAGGGCCTCGTCGGGATCCGCTGCCGCGGCGCCAACCGGTACGATGCCAGCCTCCTCGTCCTCGCTCGGCGGCGCGATGACCAGCGCAATCTCGCCTTTACCTCGCCGCGAGCACGCAGCTCCTCGGCGAGCTGGGCAGCGGGCCCGCGCAAGACCTCCTCGTGCAGCTTGGTGAGTTCGCGGCAGACGGCAACCTCACGCTGGGGAAAGACCTCCGCCACGGCCTCGAGCGTCGCCACGATGCGATGTGGAGACTCGTAGAAGATGAGCGCGCCGGGTACTACGGCAAGGCGCTGCAAACGGCGCACGCGGTCGCCGTGCTTTCGGCCCAAAAAGCCCTCGAAGAAAAAATGCTCGCAGGGAATGCCGGACGAAACGAGCGCCGTGACGCAAGCAGAGGGCCCGGGGATAACTTCGACGGGCACATCGGCCTCACGCGCTGCCTCGACCAGCGCCTGGCCGGGGTCGGACACACTCGGCATGCCGGCGTCCGAGGCAAAGGCGAGGGTCTCCCCCGCCAGCAGGCGGTCGACCAGGCCGGCGGCGCGACTGGCGATCACATTCTCGTCGCAACGGACAAGCGGCTTGGAAATGCCCAGATGCATCAGCAGCTTTGACGTCACACGCGTGTCTTCGCAGCAAATGGCATCAGCGGCGGCAAAGGCCTCGCCAACGCGCGGGGACAGGTCGCCCAGGTTGCCGATGGGCGTGCCGACCACATAGAGTTTGCCCGTATGGGCGCTGTTTTGCGTCATATCAACCTATTCAATCATGCCGCGCTCGAGCGTACCGAGTGCCGCGCGGGCGTCCCATGCTGCAATGCGCTTCTCGGTCTTCCACGTTTGGAAGAACCAACCGGCAGCCGGCGCCAAACGAAGCCAGCTGGTTGGCGATAAACACGCGCTCGTAGCATTGCGGCCCTCGGGCGTAACCGACGAGTTGGCAAAGATCGCCGCGCCCGACCATTCGCCCACCAGCACGGGGAACCTGTCGAGATCGCTTCTTTAAGCTCGCGCTTGTTACGCGAAATCGCCGTCGTCAGCCCGCGGGGGCTCGTGATGTCGAGCGCGTACTCGTCGCGGTAATGGTACAGGTGAAGGTCCATGTAGACGTTCTTGTACTTGGCACCGCGCATAAAATGCTTCCACTCGCTGGGATGCCCCGAAGACGAGAAGACGACGATCTTATCCTCGGGCATATACGAACGGACGAGCTCGTAGGCATCGCGATAGAAATTGCGCAAGTAGTGGGCCGGAATTCCATCCGTCATGGTAAAGAGGCTCTTGCGGACGCTCATCTGCGGCGTGTCCAGCAGCTCAATGCCCAGCAGGCTCTCGGCCTCGCCGTAGCGATCGGCCAAGCGCTCGAGCACGTCGAGTGCGACATGACGGCCGTTGGTGGACGAATGCCACTCGGCAACAGCCTCCGGCGTGGTGGGCGAATCGTTGGAATCGCCCTGGCCACCGGGCACCGTCGCCAGATCGAGCAGCACGCGGATATCGTACTTGGCAGCCCACTCAATCGCACGGTCAATGTAGTCGACAACCGAGATGTAGGACGCATCGGACTCCTGCGAACCAAGGCATACCAGCACCGGCAAACGTACGGCATTGAGGCCAATCTGCGCCATGCGGCGAAAATCGTCCTCACTCACAAACGTCTCGTAATGACGGCGCATGCGCTCGTTATAGGCGGCGGTGCCCATGGCCTCCTGCAGCTCGGCCGCGTTGGATGCACCGGTCGCCGCGTATAGCGACGGGGTCACCCAAGCTCGGGAATAAACCAGCCAGAGAGATTAACGCCGAGTATCCTCTCCATCACTGCCCCCTTCGGATCGTGCAGGCCAAGCCTGCATCGTATTGCATAGGAAAAGTATTGTTTTGAGTATACCCGCGCGTGCGGACAGACGACCGAACGGTCTGTAAAGTGGCGCAAAAGCGGGAGGAATGTCTGGGCGGGCGGGCACGAGCTGGTGCGCCGAGATGTGCACGCACGTCGGAAGTAAGCACCGGAAAGCGCATGCCGTTTTCTCGTTCAATAACGGGATACATTTCCGCGGGTCTACATAAAAGAAAAGGACCCCTTTGCAGAGGTCCTAGTCAATTCAAGGTGGCGGGGAAGGGAATCGCGTCCGCGCGCTGCGCGGACAGACCGCTGCGGCGCTCGCGCGCCTTGCGAGCTACGCTGGCAAACGCTATCGCGTTTCCTCAGCTCCGCGCCCTCACGGGGGTTCGATTCCGTGCATGGACCACATAAAAGAAAAGGACCCCTTTGCAGAGGTCCTCGTCAATTCAAGGTGGCGGGGAAGGGAATCGAACCCCTGACACGAGGATTTTCAGTCCTCTGCTCTACCAACTGAGCTACCCAGCCATTTGAGGTGTGCCTTGTTTCAAGGCTTGATTAGTATAACCAAGGACACGCTCCGGTCAACCGAGAATTTGAAAAAAGTTTTTGAGCACGGCGTCGGCCACAAGTCCGACCCTATAGAACAGCACGTTGGAGACATCAACCGCCGCAAGAAGTTTTTCGCTCAGGGCTGCACGGGCAAACTCACTTGCGTCATTCCTTCAGCCGCCGCCCGTCGACGAATCGCCTCCTTCATCCTAGGGGAATCTTGACCGATAGCGTTGCCGTCCCTTCGCTTGAGAGTGGAGGCCGCCCGTGCACGATCCCCCCAACGGTATGCTCGCCGTCCGGAAACTCGCCATGCTCGTACGACTCGCACCACGTGTCAATCATTTCATCCGTTATAACCTGACCATTGGCAGCCGTATACGCCTTGCTCATCATCGGCCCCTCTGCCGAGCTCGCTCGATCTCTTGCCAGAATTTCTTCTGAACCGGAGACAGGGCATGAATAATGAGCCATCCACGAATTAGTTCGACTGCAACAAGTTCCATACTTCGACCATCTGGAAGCCATCCAATGGCAAGCCATCTCGGCGCTCGTCCTCCGACTCGCGGCGAATGCACTCAGTAACCGCGAACCAGGCACCAAGCACTTCTTTTCCGTCAAGTGTTTTTTTGGCGTTGGGATGGATCTCAACATCCATGCATCTTCTCCTCCATCTTACCCAATTCGTATGACGAAAGTCCGCTGTCGCCAATTCTTACGCCGGCACTTGTTGAAAGGCGGGAGGTGTAGCGAGGATTGAAGGGCGTTCCAGCACCGCCCAGGCACCGGGACAGGAACACATGCGCCAAGGACAGACGTTTTCGTAGCATGCGAGGATGCTGCCGTTGCGGTCGATAAAAGCAATGTCGATGGGGTAGGCCATAAAGCAGGTGTGGACCGAAGAGCAGCGTGGGAACGCCATGACGAGCGGCAACCCGTTGGCGGCAATCGGAGACCGTCCCAGCATGCCGCGCAGGCGCACGGCAAACGACTCCGCCACCAACAACTCGGCACGGCCGCCCAACCCAGCCTGTTGAGCGCCCGCGCGTAGCAATGTAGGATGAGGCCGCGGTCACATAACCACCCCCGGACGCCACGGATCGACCGTCACTGCGCGCTCGTGCGACAACTTTGCCGGTGCCCCCAGCGAACGCCGGCGACGCTGAGCGAGCTCGGCCACGGCTCGTAGCGCATGGTACAGGTATAGGTCCTAAACGTGCCGGAGAGCGAAAGCAGACCGCCATCCGATGTCGTCGCACCCTGCTCGCTCGAGACCTCAATCTGCAAGTCATAGCCTTCCATGGCATGTTGGATCTGAGCCTGAACGGTCGCGGAGGCATCGATGGAGCTGTCATCGCCCTCCCCGCTCGGCGCCACGGCATGCGCTAGCACGATATCGGGCACCACGCGATCGAAGCGCGCGACCGCGTCGGCAAAGACCATGACGTTGTACACGATAAGCGCCAGAACCAGCAGGACGGGCGTGACCACGGCCATCTCGACCGTCGCCTGGGCGCGCTCCTCGCACAGGCGCGTGCGGATGCCCATTACGACCCACCGCCCAGGGCACCCGCCAGTGTGGCGACATCGACGGTAAGTGGGATGGAACCGCCGCCGGGCAGCGGAATCTCCGCAAGCGTGAACACCGTGCCGCTGATGGTGCGCTCGACTTGATATTCCAGCGCCTCGCAAAGCGCCTTGGGGTCGGTCACGCCCAGCGGAATACTTCGTAGCTTGTCCTGCACTTTAGAAAGACCTGTGATGTCAGACCCCGGGCTCTTGATGACATTGGCGGTGTCGGTCAGTACCGGCTTTCGTAGGCGCAAGTCGCACGGCTCCAAGCCCAGCGCCGCCACGGACGCCGAAACGGTATCGCCGAGCCACGACGCAATGGAGCCCAACGCACCGCTGCCCCTCCCAGGTCATCGATCATCTCGCCCATGAGCTCGTCGGCCGAGCCTTGGATGTCTCCGTATCCCACGAGCAGCCGTCCCCAAACATCCATGACGCCATCGAGTACGCCGACAACGCCACCCGAACGCTCCTCCAGCGCCGAGAAAAACCGCGAGAGAACGTTGTTCTGCGCCGTCGCGTCATCGGGCGCCAGCACCGCAGCAGAGATCGCGCCGCGATCGCCAAGCCTGACTGTCGTGTTAAACGAAGAGTTGAGCTCATCGGGGCTCGAGATAACACCCGAAACCGCAAGGGCAACCACGCCATTGCGGCCGGGTGGGGCGATACGCGGACGCTCGCCCGAAAGCGCTTTAATGGCCTCGTCAAACGCATTGCCCGCACGGTCTGCCTCGTCCTCGGTCTGGCGCATGAGCTCGAGCTCTTTGTTGCGGCATTCGACGTATTTCTCTAGGGCATTTTTGAACTCGTCGAAGTGGTACTCGAAGCCACTCTCGATAGAAGTCGTTGCAATCGCAACATAGCCCAAAGACGAGACACCAAAATGGCACTCGTCACACGTTTCGTGACCCATCAAAAGCCGAAACAGACGCCAACCCGCCGGGTGTTCCCTTTTTGTAATTAGGACAGTCTGTTCCATAATGCAAATATGCAACATCGCCCTTAACACTTGTTGGCCAGCGTGCGTCGGTATAGAGCTCAGTCGTCCGCGCCTCATCTGGATTTCGCGGAAGGAAGGGGATATAGGCGGAAACCTTGCCGTCCTCTTCAGTTATATATGCCCGCTCAACTTCTTCGCTCGCATAGGCGAAAAACGCCTTTCGCGCAGCAGAATCTGCTTGCTTTTCCGGACTCTCGCCAAGCGGTTTCTCATTCGCCAGGCGCTCTCGGTAATACGCCTTCGCACGATTCAGGGCAATTTGCGGTTCCCAGTCAATACTCGAGACATAATGCTTGTTCTGCTCACCTGAGAGCTCAGTCAAACTGCCTGCGCGTTCCCACATGCATGAACAGCTACCGACCGAAGCCGGAACCGACCCGCCGCAATCCGCAAGCCAGGCGCGCTCTTTTGCTTTCGCCGTCTCCTCCGAGGCCTTCTGCAGCTCATCTGCCGCGCGTTCCAGATCTTTCGATGTGTCTTTAATGACATCGGTCGAGATCTCGGACCCCTCGAGCGCAACGAAATCCGACTCGGACGTCCTGGGCACGGCAAGCGCCGTACCGGTATAGGTCGCACCTTCGGTATCCTGCGCCGACACGGACTGCGTAGCTCGCGCGGCAACCAGATACGGTAGAGCCGTCTCGATTTTCTGCAAGCCCTTGGAGGCGCTTTTGGCAAACTTGTTGCGCGTTTTAATGATCTCGATTCCCGTGTCGACCATATCGCCCGCGGCAAGCTCGGCACCTGGAATAAGGATGGCGACCAAGCCGGTGCCGATCGTGGCAAACCCCGCCAGGCCCAAACTCAAAATGCTCGCATCCACCACCGTCGCAGCCGTGTGATAGGACGACACCACATTGGCGCCTGCCAGCGCGCCGCTATCGGCAGCCACCTGGGTGTCCCCCGCGCGCGACATGCTCCATATCGCCGCCGTCGACGAAAACAGCAGCGTGAGCACCACCAAGATGACCACCGCAGAGGAGAGCGTGGTATAGGCACCGTCTTCGATAAACAGGTCGATCCCGGCTCGACCCATAAAGCCGCCTCGCTTGCAGCGAGCACGCGGTCGGCAACGGCACGCAAGCCCCCTCGTCACCTTCAACAGGCAGCGTTTAATCCCATGCAGCAATCCATGAATCATAGTCTCCCTCCAGCCACTCGGGACGCGATCGATACGAGACGTCGACCTTAAGCTCGACATAGCCGTTATGGCCTGCGCTACCCATAGCCTGCGCAAACGCACCGATCACGGCAGCGGTTTAACCTCGCCGGTAACGGAAACGGACGAGACGCCGCCCGCATCGGCCCGACCAAGCTCGATATCCCACGACAGGGGCCCGCCGGCATGAAAAATCGAAACGTCGGGAACCGCGGGCAAGACGGCGGCGGGGCAAACTCCTTAATATCCTCGTCATCCCCCACCGTCGTCGTGGTCATGAGCCGCGCGGTCTCGGCGGCGGCAGACTCCATGACCGCGCGTGTATAGAGCAGGCACACCGGCTGCAGCGCCAACAGGACGAGCGTCAGAAACGTCGGCAGCAGGAATGCCGCCTCGACCGTAGACTGCGCCCTGTCCTCGCGCGTGACATCAATAGAGTACGATGTCCTTAGCACCCGCAGCAGCGTCGACAATCGATGTCGAGGTGACGCCGTGAGACGCCGTCCGCTCGACCAGCGCCGCCAAGCGCCCATCGGCACCGGCACGCCAAAGCCCTGCGATCGCCAGCACGATGGAAAGCAGTGCCACCGTGACGATGGCGTATTCGACCGTTGCCTGGGCAGATTCCTCACGCAGGACATCATGCATTCACGACCCCTCCTTTGAGTTCGTTGTCTGCGGGGTCAGGCGGACCACGCGCAGACGACACGAAGTATCGCCAGCATCCGCGGCAACCGTCACCATATCGACCCAGCCGCGTCCGTCACGCACGATGGCGCCCCACACGTTGCCCTTGATGTCGAGATAGCCGCTCAGAGCAAGTTGCGCCGTGGGCACCTCGCGATAGGCACGCAGCATATCCGCCGCCGCCTCGGTCATCGGTCGGCACTCGGACCATGCGAGACGAACAGCGACGGCATTGTTTGCAGATGAACCCGTTGCAGCGTCCGCTCGCTCGTCGAGTGCTTGCAAGAACGTTTGCGCCGTGACGGCGGCATTCGCATCGTCCGCGTCTCGCGCATCGTCTATTTGAGACGCCGCAGCCGAACCCGATCCCGCATCCGCGGCAGCCCTAACGTTGTTGCCGTGCTGCGTTAAGCCCCAACCGCCACTGCCACCGCCACGACCGCACAGGCGAGCACCAGCAACGCGCCGACGGGACGGGCGCCCTCTACAGGCTGTTGATGCCCTCGCTGATAGCGCTCCATAAATCTTGGACCTTGCCCTTAAATGCGACAATGGCAATGATGGCAATCACCACGAGCACACCGACTAGGATGGCGTACTCGGTGGTGCCTGCGCGCTCTCCTCCCGCAGCAGTTCTTCGGCACGCTGGCGAGCGTGAATTGGCTGGCAAAACGCCAAGCTCCAGACCTTGCCAACAACGTCAGTCATCGTATTCATGTATTCCTCCCTACATCATCCCGCCTGCTCCCAGCAGCGGGCCCAATATGGACAGAAGCAACGCCGGCAAGATGAGCGTGCCGGTGGGAATCAGCAGCTTGACCGGCGCACGCTCAATCTCGCGCTCGACCGCGGCGCGATGGGCCGCGCGAATCTCGCGACTTTGGGCCGCCAGCGTCTCGGCAAGCGGGGCACCGAGGCAAGCGCTGCCCCGCTGTGATGGCAAAGGTCTCGAGCGCCCGCACATCCAGGTCGCGCGCGGCCGCCAGAAGCTCATCCTCTCGCGTCCCTACGCCCACACGCCATGCCATGCAGGCTCGCTCAAGGCGGAGCGCCAACGTCGATCGGCGATTGGCGCAAAAACCTCAAGCGCCGCATCGAACGAAAGGCCGGCCGAAAGCCCCAGACGCACCACGTCGATCATCTCGGACACCTCGCCAAGCGACACCTGCGCCGTACCACCCGTGCCGAGCATGCCCTTCAACCGTGCTACCAGGCATCGGTTACCGAGCGGCAGCCGCAACAACCAGCAGCATCTCGCGTTTGCAGACCCGGACGATCTTGTATGCGTCCGCACGATTGAGCCCCGTCGCGACAAACACGCTGACGCGCACAGGCACGCCGCGACCCCGACCAGCGCTCATAGCTCCACCCGCATAATGCGCCGGATTACCATCAGCGCGACGGCGTTGAGGGCAAGACCCAGCACCACGGCACCGGCACCCGCCGGCGTTGCAAGGCCGCGGCGAAATCAGCCGAAAGCAGCGCCAGCACCGCGCACATGCCCGCCGGCATCGCCGAGACCATGTGTGCCGACATACGAGCCTGCGATGTCTTGACGTCCAAGCGGCGCTTGAGCTCAATGCGCTCTCCCACCATGCTCGACGCCTCGGATAACAGGTCAGCGAGCGGGGCACCGGTTCGCTGCGACACCTTGAGCGCCAAGGTGACAAGCGAAAGGCCGGGGGCATCGATACGGTCGAGTAGGTCATCCAGCGCATCAGTCGCCGAGACGCCGCAGTCGATCGCCGCCGCCACGCGCAAAAACTCGGTATGCACCGGCTCTTGCGCGTGAGCCCCCACAAACCTCATGCCCTGGGCGAGCGAATGGCCCGAGGCGAGCGACATGGAGAGCGCCGTAAAGGCCTCGGGCATGGCTTCTTCCACATCGTGTTGCTCGCGGCGACGGTCGAAGGTGTCGCGAGCGGCGCCTACGCCAAACGGCGCGAGCAGCCCCAGGACAAGCCGATAGGCGACAGCGATACGACAGTCAGGGCAATGCCGCAGACACCACTCGATAGCAGCAAGCATGCCAGGCGCGCCTCGTCATCCTCGATGACAAGGCCAAGGCGATGCGCTGGAACCAGCGCCGCCCAGGGGCGGGCAATCTTTTTTAGCAGGTCGTTTTCTACCAACTCGCGCGGCAACTTCTCGGCAACCGATTCGAGCGCATGGCTGACCAGCTCCGCCGGCGGCACGCGTGGCGCACGAGGCTCCGCCCCACACGCCACCGCGGCAGAAAGCCCCGTCAAGCCCCTACGACGAGGGGCACAACGATCTCCATTCGTCCACCTCCTCTTGCGTGAGCGTTCCCGAGCGCAGGCCCTCTGCGATAAACGGAGGCTCGCGATCGAGCGTCCAGGTGCGCGTGGCGGCATCGAACGTCACGTAGCGCTCAAGCTCCACGCGCCCGACGCGCCGCGTCGCACTCCCGAATAGGAGGACACGAAACGCCTGCCGTCCGCATGGCGCTCGGACATCACGATGCGTCGAGCGCATGGCAATCTGCTCCTCGATAAGCTCGCTCGGCAGATCGATGCCATAGCGCGCAAGCAGCGTCAAACGCACCACGGTCTCCTGCTCGGTGCCCGCATGAAGCGTGGTGAGCGACCCATCGTGCCCGGTGTTCATGGCCTGCAGCATGTCGCAACATTCCGCACCGCGTACCTCGCCCACCACAATACGGTCGGGACGCATGCGCAGGGCGTTGGTCACCAGGTCGCGGATTGTCACCGCGCCCTCGCCCTCAATTGAAGCCTCGCGCGCCTCCAGGCGAACCACATGCGGGTGATGCGCAAACTTGAGCTCGGCGGAGTCCTCGATCGTCACGATGCGCTCGCCGGTGGATATCTCGCACGATAGCGCATTGAGCAGCGTGGTCTTGCCCGACCCCGTGCCACCTGCAACCGCCAAATCCTGGCGCAGCGATACCGCGCACGAAAGCAGCTGTGCATACCAAAGCGGTAGCGACCCCAGGCTCACAAGCTCGTCCAGCGAACAGATGCGGTCCGAGAACTTGCGGATAGTGAGAATCGGCCATCGATCGCCACAGGCGGAATCACCGCGTTGACGCGATAGCCCGTCTTGAGGCGTGCGTTGACGATGGGGCTGCGCTCGTCGATACGCCTGCCCAGCGGCGAGATGATGCGGTCGATGAGCACGCGGATTTGCTCGTCATCCTCAAACGCATGCTCGATGGGATATAAGACGCCGCCGCGCTCAAAGAAAGCCGATCGGCAGCCGTTGACCATGATTTCGGTGACGGTGTCGTCCTCGATGAGCGGCTGCAGCGGGCCCAGGCCCACCACGTCGTCCAGGATCTCATCGATGATGGTCTCGCGCTCGGGCGTCGCCAGGTCGGTCGCCTCCTCCACGTTGAGCGCCGCCTCCACCGCAGGACGCAATTCCGAGCGGGCGCGCGCCGGATCGATGTATGCGCTAATACGCGCCACCTCGTCATAGCCCATGCGGTCCATCACGGCGCGCTTGGTGCGGCGCTTGACGGCACGGTGGCGCCTGCGTCAACAGGCACTGTCGCCGCGGCCGCGCCGGCCGCCTTAATCCTTGTTTGCAAGCTCATCGCGAATCACCCTCGCGCGACCAGGGAAGACGGATGCGCGGGCGCGTCGGTGCGCGTCGCGCGGTCGGTGACTATGTCGTTCCAGGGACCGACGGCGCAGCCCAGCTCCACGAGCATCTTGCGCGTGGCTTCGCGCACGCTGGTGGCAAAAGCGCTGGTCTGGCCCACTGCCTCGTCAGCACGGCCGAATGCCATGAGCGCCGCCAAGTCCTGCCCGCCGTCGGCGATGCGGATCTTGGAGCTCAACGCGCAGGCAATCTCA
>ENA-OQHP01000168-OQHP01000168.1-human-gut-metagenome-genome-assembly--contig:-NODE-168-length-21426-cov-1.745951_pt1 | contig 21426 bp, 23 predicted proteins | sample MGYA00242563_ERZ504717 | MGnify/ENA primary metagenome ERZ504717 (study PRJEB26092, sample SAMD00036212) | human gut metagenome | host: Homo sapiens | study: EMG produced TPA metagenomics assembly of... | reverse complement strand
GTGAGGGCGATGTACTTGAGGCAGGAGAAACACTTGGAACAGTTGGAAAGGTGACCAGATACTATACTGTTGAGGGAACCAATGTGTATTTTGCTATGGAACAGGATGGAAAACCGGTCAATCCTATGGACTATTTCGGAGATATATAGAGGTGAAAAGTGGAGTTTAACGAATACAATGAGAGTGTGAAAAACTGGACAAATGGCATTCTTGACAATTACAGAAAGGATGCCGAGCTCACAATCAGATATTGCCATGAGCTGATAGATTACGGAGAAAAGACAGCAGATTCAAAGCTCCTGGGCTTCGGATACTATCATCTTGCCATGACACTTTATTGCCTGAATGACTACGATAACATTTTTGATATCGTGGTCAGGGCGATAGATCATCTGGAGAAGGCGCAGAGTGTCGACAGAGCAGATATGATGAAAATTATACATATATTGTAAGGTGTGCTGACGGCACACTTTATACCGGTTGGACAAATGACCTGAAAAAGCGCATAAAAGCGCATAACTCCGGGAAAGGTGCCAAATATACAAAGACACGCAGACCTGTGGAGCTGGTCTATTTCGAGCACTTTGCCACGAAAGAGGAGGCAATGAGCAGGGAGTATCATATAAAACAGCTCAAGCGCGCACAAAAGCAGGCTCTGATAGATGAAATGAATAAAAATAACAAAAGTATTTTTACACAAAACGGATAGTCGAAAATAACTAAAATGACCAAACGCCAGTGTGAGAATACTTATTTTTTGCAATTCTTTGTGAAAATTGTCCAAATACCTGGTGTTTTATTAATATATACAGAAAAGACAAAATCCTCTTGCGAAACTACATGAAACTGTCTATAATAATTCTTGTGAAAACGTTACCGCAAACATTACCGAAAACAACCAATAATGTTTGCAAAGACAATTTTAATATTAAATCTTTTAGGAGGGTTTAAAATGAAAAAGAAATTAGTAACAGTATTACTCGCTTCTTCAATGGTAGCAACAATGCTTGCCGGATGTGGATCAGGAAGCGGAGACGGAACAGAGAAAGGCTCATCTGCAAAGGGCGGCGATGGCTCAGTTTACATGTTAAACTTCAAGCCGGAGACAGATCAGGCATGGCAGGATCTTGCAGAGAAGTACACAGATGAGACAGGCGTACAGGTTACAGTAGTAACAGCAGCTGATGGACAGTACAAGACAACACTTAAGTCTGAGCTTGCTAAGAAGGAGGCTCCAACAATCTTCAATATCGGAAGCACAGCAGACTGCGCAGAGTATGACAAATACATATATGACTTAAAGGACAGCGAGATTTACAAGCACCTTACAGATAAGTCACTTGCACTTGAGTATAATGGCAAGATTGCATCAGTAGCTAACTGCTATGAGTGCTACGGAATCATCTACAACAAGGCAATTCTTGAGAATTACTGCAAAAACTACTCAGGAGCAGTTATCAAGTCAGTAGATGATATCAAGGATCTTGATACATTAGAGAAGGTTGCAACTGATATCAACGAGCATGTAGATGACATCAACAAAGCTTGTGACTTACATCTTACAGAGGCATTTGCTTCAGCAGGACTTGACAGCGGATCTAACTGGAGATTCACAGGACATCTCGCAGGTCTCGCACTCTACTATGAGTTCAAGGATGCAGGATGTGATCTCACAGCAGGACAGAAGGAAGTTACAGGTAAGTACATGGACAACTTCAAGAGAGTTTGGGATATGTACACAAATACATCAGCAGCAGACAAGGCTACACTTGATTCAGGAGCTTAATAGCTGAGTCAGAGCTTGGTATGGAAGAGGCTGTATTCTACCAGAATGGTGACTGGGAGTACGCTAACTTCGCAGATGACAACGAGAACGGATACACAGTTAAGCAGTCTGACCTTTCAATGATGCCTATCTACTTTGGTGTAGATGACGAGAACGAGGGACTTGCAGTTGGTACAGAGAACCACTGGACAGTAAACGCTAAGGCAGATCAGAAGGATATTGATGCAACACTTGAATTCCTCAACTGGGTAATCACAAGTGATGACGGACGTGATGCAATCGTTAATAAAATGGGTCTTTCAGCTCCATTCGATACATTCACAGGCGACTATGAGTCAAAGAACGCTTTTGCTAATGTAGCATCAGAGCTTGCAAAGGAAGGCAAGACATCAGTAGCATGGTCATTCAACGCAACACCTTCAGTAGATGACTGGAGAGCTGATTTCCTTGCTCCACTCACAGAGTACACAGAGCGTAATGGTTCATGGGATGACGTTGCAAAGGCATTCTCAGAGAAATGGGCTTATTACTGGGATCTTCAGAACGAGCAGTAAAATTCTCTAAAAGTTAGTAAAAAGTAGTAAAAGTGGGGTGAGTGGCAGTCACTCACCCCATATTTTTTTTTAAGAAAGGTATATTTGTTATGGAAAAGTCGATTAGAAAAAAATTTTGGATCTTCGCTTTACCGACAATGGCAGCATTTACAATAGGATTTATTGTACCATTCGTATATGGTATCTTCCTTTCATTTTGTAAATTCTCCACAGTTACAGACTGGAAATGGGTGGGATTTAAAAATTACACAAGGATTTTTGTTGTAAACGGCACTGTGGATACAACCTTTATTCATTCAATCTGGTACACAGCACTATTTACAGTAGTTTCGGTACTGATTATCAATATCGTATCATTTGCAATAGCATGGCGCTTACAAAAGGAATCAGAGGAACAAATCTTTTCCGTACAGTATTCTTCCTTCCAAACCTGATCGGTGGAATCGTACTTTCATATGTATGGCTGATGATTTTTAACTCTATCCTGCAGAACTATTCAAAGACAATCGTAAGCTCAGAGTGGTCAGCATTCTGGGGACTTATCGCAGTAGTATGCTGGCAGCAGATTGGATATATGATGATTATCTACATCGCAGGTATTCAGAATATACCGGGTGAGCTTATTGAGGCAGCAAAGATTGATGGAGCCAACAGATGGCAGCTCTTAAAGAGCGTTATTCTTCCAATGCTTATGCCGACAATCACAATCTGTACATTCCTGACATTGACAAACGGCTTCAAGCTGTTCGACCAGAACTTAGCTCTTACAGGCGGTAATCCGGGAAAGATGTCAGAGCTGCTTGCCTTAAATATCTACAACACCATGTATGGAACAACAGGATGGCAGGGCGTAGGTCAGGCAAAGGCTGTTATATTCTTTATAATTGTTGCAATTATCGCACTTGCACAGAATAAGATTACTACAAGCAAGGAGGTACAGGACTAATGGCAAAACAGAAAAAAGCGCAGGAAGTCAGTGCCGTAAGACAGGCCAAGCACGGTTGGATAATCACATTATTATTCGCTGTTTTATCAATACTTTGGATTTCACCAATCTTTATGGTGTTACTCAATTCATTTAAGAGAAAAGCCTACATATTCAAGCATCCGTTTGGAATCAGCACAGTATCTATCACTGAGGCTTTGAAGCCTTTAAGGATGGTATGTCAAGGCTTTTCTGTGGCACATTAAACTACAAGAATGGTCTTAGAATGACACATTTCTGGGACTGCTTTGGAAATTCTCTTTTCATCACAGTCGGCTCAGTAATACTTATTGTACTCTGCTGCTCAATGTGTGCATGGTACATAGTTCGTGTAAAGACTAAGGGCACAAAGCTTATGTATACACTTTGCCTTTTCTCTATGATTGTACCATTCCAGATGGTTATGTTTACATTATCAAAATTTGCAAATATGCTTCATTTATCAAATCCACTCGGTATCATCATCGTTTACCTGGGCTTTGGAGCAGGACTTGCTGTGTTTATGTTTACAGGATTTGTAAAGAGTATCTCATTAGAGATCGAAGAGGCAGCTATGATTGATGGCTGTACACCATTACAGATGTATTTCAGGGTTGTATTTCCAATACTTCGTCCTACAGCGGTAACAGTAGCGATACTTGAGGCAATGTGGGTATGGAATGATTACCTTCTTCCATCACTGGTTTTAAACATCAACCAGTACAAAACCATACCAATTGCTATTCAGTACTTAAAGCAGAGCCACGGTATGATTGACTGGGGTGCAATGATGGCCATGCTCGTGCTTGCGATTCTGCCAATTGTTATTTTCTATATTGTATGTCAGAAGTACATTATAGAGGGTGTGCTCGCAGGAGCTGTAAAGGGTTAATATAGCTTACAAGAGGATATAGTTTATGTTATTTAAGCCCCACACTTGTTAAGAAAACATGTGGGGCTTAAGCTAAATTAGCAGGTTTTGTAGCTGTGGATATATGATATAATGGGTGAAATAAATTATATCACATGGATATAATGTAAAAGGACGTATCGCTGTCCGGACGGGGAAAACAATGACAATTGTAGATATAGCAAAAGAATCGGGATACTCAGTAACAACTGTATCCCGAGTTTTAAATAACAGGCAGGATGTTTCTCCTGCAGCAAAAGAAACCATAATGAAAATAGTTGAGGCACACAACTTTGTGCCAAATACCAATGCAAAGAGGCTCAAGCAGACCATTTCCAGAAATATTTATCTGTTGGTAAAGGGTACCTCGAATATGCTGTTTGCAAACATAGTCGAGGAATCCAGTCGATAATAGACAGAACAGACTACTCACTGAGCATCACATATCTGGATGAGGACAGTAATCTAAGCAGTGTGACAGACCGTATATGCAGGGAGCGAAAGCCGCTTGGCATCATCTTCCTCGGAGGCAGCAGGAGGATTTCTCGGAGGATACATCTTCATTTAAGGTGCCGTGTGTTATAGTGACCACATCAGCAGAAAACTGGAGCATGGAGGAGCTGTCATCTGTTTCCATTGATGATGAGAAGGCCGGGGAAACAATCGTCGACTATCTTATCGACCATGGTCATACAAAGATAGCAGAGATTGGAGCCAATCTGGAGCTTTCACAGACAGCTCTCTGCGACATAACGGATATCTCAACAGCTTAAAAAAGCATGGAATCACACCTGATGAACGTTACTATGAGAGAGCGCGATTCTCATATGACAGCGCATATCGTGCGATGAAAAAGCTTTTGGAAAAGGATATAGAAATCACCGCAGTCTATGCGATTTCCGATGTCATGGCAATCGGTGCCTTAAGGGCAATACTTGATAAGGGACTCAGGGTGCCGGAAGATATATCTATCACAGGCTTTGATGGTTCGACACTTGCAGAGTACTACAATCCCAAGATTGTATCTATCAGACAGCCGCACAAGGATATGGCGGCACGCAGCGTGGAGCTTCTTTTTAACATGATAGATTTGCATAAAGGCTCATGTCATGAGATAATACCATTTGAGCTGACAGAGGGCAAGAGTGTTGCCCGGATTGATTAAAGACTATATAATATCAGCTTGTTACATTCCGGACATACAATAAACGAGGAGGAATCGCGCATGGAAGTGAATAATAAGATGAAGCACACCATAAAAGTCGCATGGGCCAAAGGTTTTCACAGTTTTTAGCACTAGCAGGAGCAATCCTGCTAGTGTTTGTGCTATTTAAATTTGATGCAATAATGGCACAGATAGTGAGAATAATAAACATACTTATGCCAATCATCATGGGGATTGTGCTGGCGTATCTCATAAATCCGATGGTAGAGTTTTATGACAGAAAGCTAAGCAATTCGCTTGGCAAAGCAATAGAAAAGAAGTGTGGAAAGAGACCTTCTATGAGAGGGTTGTCAATACTTATAAGTCTGGCCATAATAATAGCCATTATTGTAGTGCTCATAATGATGGTGGTGCCACAGCTTGTAAGCAATATCACAAATGCGGTCAGTCTTTTACCGGATCAGATACAGGACCTTGTGAAAAAATCACGGAGCTTGCCAAAAACAATGACAGGGCAAAGGAAATAATCACTGAGCTATACAATAACGGCATAAGCTATTTTACTGAATGGGTAAGGGACAATATGCTCGGACAGGTTACCTTTGTGATAAACGGTATTATGGGAATCTTTGGCACAGCGGTAAACTGCCTTGTTGCATTCATCGTTGCCATCTATGTCCTTCTTAGCAAGGATACCTTTAAACGTCAGACTAAAAAGCTCGTGAGCGCGTTTCTGCCGGAACGCCATATACAGGTGCTTTCAAGCATCTTAAAGGAGAGCGACAAGATATTCGGTGGTTTTATCAGTGGCAAAATCATTGATTCACTCATAATCGGAGCTATCTGTTTCGTGTGCTGCCTGATACTGCGCATGCCTTATGTGGCACTCATCAGCGTGATAGTCGGAGTGACCAATGTCATACCGTTCTTTGGACCGTACATCGGAGCCATACCAAGCACCATACTCATCATGCTCGACAGCCCGTCAAAGGGTGTGATATTTTTGCTGTTTATCATTATCTTACAGCAGGTGGACGGCAATATTATCGGACCAAAGATACTCGGTGAGTCCACAGGACTCTCACCTTTCTGGGTGGTATTTGCAATCTTCCTTGGAAATGGATTATTTGGAGTAGTGGGGCTGTTCATCGGAGTACCGACATGGGGTGTCGTGTACTACCTGATAAAGAGATATGTGAATTATCGTGTGAGGAAGAAAGAATAAACGTACTGTTAAAAAATAAGTTAATAAATTTTGAAAATAGTACTTGAATACTGGAAAATATGTGTATATAATGTGTGAACGAGGCTTTGAAAAAGAGCTTGTTCACACATTTTTTTAATGGATTTTCTGCAGGGGTGAACCTGCTGGGAAAAGTTATTATGAATTAATTTTTGGGGAGGGTATTTACACATGAAGACAGATATGACCAAAGGCAATCCAATGAAAATTATACTGCTGTTCTCGATTCCTGTTCTGATGGGAAATCTGTTTCAGCAGTTCTATAATATGGTGGATACTATTATTGTGGGACAGTACCTGGGCTCGAAGGCGCTTGCGGCGGTTGGTTCGACGGGCTGTATTATGTTTCTGGTGCTTGGCTTTGCAAATGGAATAGCACAGGGCTTTGGAGTTATGGCAAGCCATGCGTTTGGTGCGAAAAAAGAGAAGCTTTTGAAGCATTATGTGGCTTTAGCTATCATTCTTACTGTGATTGTCTCAGTGGTGCTTACGATTCCTACAGTGCTTGCGTCGAGGCAGCTTCTTATCTGGCTCAATACACCTGATGATATACTTGTCATGCTGATGCGTACATAAAGGTCATTTTTGCGGGAATTTTCTGCACCATGTCCTACAATGTGGCTTCCGGTCTTTTGCGAAGTATCGGAGACAGCAAGACTCCGCTGTACTTTTTGATTTTTTCATCTGTATTGAATGTTGTGCTGGACATATTCTTTATCGTGGTGGTGAAGGCAGGCACAGCAGGAGCAGCTTATGCGACAGTTATCTCGCAGGGAATTGCTGCGGTTTTGTCATTTATCGTGATGTTTAAGAAGTATGATTTGCTGCGCACCAGCCGCGAGGATTATTACATGGATTGGAACGGAATCTGGCGCATGCTCTCAATCGGTCTGCAGATGGCACTCAACTATTCAATCACTGCTATCGGAACGATGATTTTCCAGGCTGCGGTCAATGTGTTCGGTTCGCAGGTGGTAGCTGCGTATACCGCCGCATCCAAGGTCAACAATATCGCGACACAGACCATGCCTACACTTGGAACAGCCGCTGCGACTTACTGCGGACAAAATCTAGGAGCAGGAAGATACGACAGGATATTTAAGGGTATGAAGTCATGCTTTTTCATATGTATAGGCTGCGCAGTTTTAGCGGCAGCAATTAACTGCTTTGTCGGACCGTACATGATAGGCTGGTTTATCACATCGCCTACGGCAACTGACATTGACTATGCTATGAAATATCTGAAAATCGCGAGCGTATTCATGCTTCCGCTGGCATGGATTTTTGCATACAGAAACGGCCTGCAGGGGCTTAACAAGGGTCTTGTGCCTATGCTTAGCGGTGTGATGGAGCTTGTGTCGAGATGGATTGCAATACTTGCGCTGTCAAAGCCATTTGGTTACGGCGGTGTGTGCTTTGCAGATCCGGCAGCCTGGCTTACAACAGGAATACTGCTTATTGTGACCTACTATGTGTGGGAGATGCGCATGAGAAAGAAGATACAGATAAAATAGATTTCACACAAATTGGTTTATTCGTGGTACAATTAAGCCACGGATAAATCAATTTCATTTACAGAGATAAAGAGGCGGATTGCATGAATTATTATGAGCTTTCAAACACTGTCACCCCTGATACCATTGGATACAAAAATGGCTTATGGCAGAAAAGATATGTGCAGATTTACAGAGCATTGATTGTTGTATGGAGTGTTTTGACATTAAGCTTGTTGTTTGGAATGTTCCATAGGGATGACTATAGTTCAGGAATGATTAAATCATGTTTATTGCTCTTTTTTGCAGGTATTATTTTTCTGGTGTTGATGCTGATCGCTGTTGTTAATATATCAGCGAAAAGGACAGAGAATTGGAGCCTTCAGGACAGGCATGATTACAATTTGGCTATGTACAGAACCAGATACAGGAATAATAGGCAGCTTCAGTCAGTTGTGTTGATAGTGATGGCTAAGCAGCAGCTTCTTATGTCAAACTATGATCTGGCCGCACAGGCTCTTGCAATGGTTGATATCAATTGTGTGAAGCTGCCATATTTAAGAGATTATTATTTTTGCAATGCTGCAGTTTTGTTCCTATGTGATAAGCCGGGCTGGCAGGAGTGGCTGGATAAGTGCTATGCTGTGCCGGCGAATCAAAAGCAGATGACGGACATGCAGATTGGTGCATTGTTTTTATCAGAAAATGCAAAAATTGATTTGTGTCAGGCAATTTACGCAGACACCAGGATAAAGCATAAGTGGCCGACAGCAATTGTAATTACTGCGATATTGGTGTTGTATGCAGGAATTTTCTATGGAGTAGGAGGCTTACTGTCTCGAGGATATCACTATAGATACTGGTTCGAGCTGTCGTCTGTTCTGATAACATACGCAGGCTGTATGGTCTTGTCGCTTTACTGGATAATCAGGTGGATATTATTCAGTGACAGCGTATCTAAAGTCAGAAGGGGTAAGGCTATTCAGAAAGTAATACTCATAGTCATGTGGCTGTGTTTGATGGCTGCATGGTTATTAATCTGATAATTTCATTCATCGGCATGGATACGGAGAAAAAAGGTATATGCGAATGGTCTTATCTGCATGAGTACTTCGGATGGATATAGTACTGATGAATATTATAACATCAAGGTTGGACCTTTCCTGAGACGAAATTTGACATTTAAGGAAACAATAAAGTTTGGACTTATAAACGATGATGACAGCACCGGAGACAGTGGAAATGATGCTGGTGATAGTGGTGCAAATGACAGTGAAAACAGCACTGAGAATAATTCACAGTCATACAATGACGCTTCTGAAAATACAGAAAATGAGAATGCAGGAAATGAGAACGCTGACGAAAGCCTGGATACAGAAAGCATGGCCGTATATGATTACATGTCAGCTGCAGGGATACTCTCAGCCGGGGATGCCGGTATTATTCGCAACGGTTCCACAGCTAAAGGTACTTTTTATTCTGTTTTCGAAACCGGCGAGGCTGATGGAAATACGTATGAGAATAGGTTAGTTTATGACAGAGTTTCCGAAAATGGACAGTGTGATTTGTTTGTTTATGAGCAGTTGGTTAGTGGCTCAGATACAAGGCTACTGGATTTATGCTGTAAATAAAACCACAAATGAGGTTTTCTCAGCGGATAGAAACTCATGGGGTGGTGTGAGCAGCAGGGAATATCAGGACGCAACAGGAGAAAATTAGGCTGGTACATGTCACATAAACGATGTACTAGCTGGTTGTCTCCCTGCGAATCAGCACAGGCGCTATCTTTTTGTGCGTTGGCGCCAAATCTGGCTCAGGCTTTCTTTGTTTGCGGTTATCCATCTGCTTGACGAGCAAATCCATGGCGGTTCTTGCGATTACATCTATCTGCTGGCCGATGGTGGTGATTGGAATTATGGCTTCGTTGGCAATTGGTGAATTGTCGAAGCGACTATCTCATAGCTGTCCGGAAAGCAGCCGTATTTTTGTATGACAAGATTCAAAAACATGTTGGCATATGTGTCGTTTGCCAGGAATACCCCTTTCTTTTTATCAGGATATTTCTCATCTATATTGTTAAAAATCACCTTCATCTGAGAAAATAAATCGTTGTACGAATCACCGGATACGTTCAGACTGAGCTCATAGGGAATATTGTGCTCGGTACAGGTGTCCTCAAACGCACGGATTCTGTCGTAAGCCGGGACATACTTTGGTACATCTACATTGATATGGATGAGAATATCACATTTGTCACGTATTAAAAGAGATGTGGCCTGAAGCGCACCCATATAGTTGTCGGAGGTGACACTGCTTATATGCATGGATTCTCGCTCGATTGCGACAATTGGAATGTGGTATGAAGCAAGCTTTTCAGATGAGAGAGTGTGACTTAGCACGATAAGCCCCTCTATCTGATAAGCTAAAAGTTCATCAATGTAGTTTTCTTCCTCAGCCGCCCCCTTGTCACTCATAAAGATGAGAAACTTATAGTGATAGTTAGCGTAAGTGGCTAAAAGCTGTGTGAGCATCTCAGAGTAGTAGTGCAGGTAAAGGTTTGGCACTATTATGCCGACAAACTCGCTCTTACCGTTTGCGAGAACCTTTGCGAGCTTATTCTTCTTATAGCCGAGTTCATCAAGCGCACGGGAAATCTTTTCCTGATTCTTCAGTGTCAGAGAGTCCGGATGATTGAAATATCTTGAAATCGTTGTTTTTGAAAAGTGTGTATATTCCGCAATATCTGCAAATGTAACCTGTTTTTTTCCCATGGGATGTCTCCTTATAAAAATTACTTATATTACAAATGTTTATAAACAGTATACAGCGCAATTTCCAAAATATCAACAAAAAAGTACGGTTATTTTTGAGAAAAGTATTGACACAGCACAAATGATATTGTATTATCAAATTATAAAGTAACCGGTTACTTTACCGGTTACACAAGAGCGTAAATTAAGTAAAAAAGACAAAATGTGAAAGAGAGTGGAGGTCACAGCAAATGAAAGAAAAAAGCAGTCATTGAAAAGCAAAGTGACATATGTGAAGAAAACTGGATGTTGTACATATTTTCCTTATGCCGGCACTTTTACTGACAATTATATTCAAGTATGTTCCGATGGGCGGACTGCTCATAGCATTCAAGGATTACAATGTCATAAAGGGTGTGCTGGGGAGTCCATGGGTCGGGCTTGAATATTTCAAGAGATTTTTATCATCACCTGATTTTATGAACTACCTTATGAATACGTTAAAGGTAAGTATTTACGGATTGTTATGGGGATTTCCGGGTACCGATTATACTTGCACTGCTTCTGAATCGTATTCGCAAAGAGGGCATCAAGAAAAAGATACAGCTTCTGATTTACGCACCAAATTTTATCTCAGTTATTGTACTTTGTGGTATGGTTCGTATGTTTTTATCACCAATCGGACCTATGAACAAGCTGCTCGGTATCAGCACAAACTGGATGACAATGCCGGCTGCATTCAGGACAATCTACATAGCGAGCGGCATCTGGCAGGGAGCAGGCTGGGCTTCAATCATGTATACAGCGGCATTATCCAATGCGAGCAAGGAGCTTGAGGAGGCAGCGAGAATGGATGGCGCAACATCTTCCAGCAGATGTGGTATGTTGAGCTTCCGGCTATTAAGAATATTATAGTGATACAGTTCATCCTGCAGGCAGGAAATATTATGAGTATCGGTTTCGAGAAAGCCTACGCGTTACAGACAGATATGAACTTACCGGCATCGGAAATTCTTTCTACATATGTATACAGAATCGGACTTTTGAATGGAGACTATGGTTATTCAACAGCGGTTGGTCTTTTCAACTCGGTAATCAACGTAATATTGCTGATTATAGTCAATGCGGTTGTAAAGAAGCTAAACGATGGTGAAGGAATCTAGGAGGAAAGTGCAATGGAAAAAGATATGACGATAAAAATCAAATATTCACGGACTGATAAAATTGTTCTTGGAATTGGATATACACTTCTTGGGTTGTTTGTGCTTGCAATAATTGTTCCGTTAGTATATGTAGTGCTGGCATCTTTCATGGATCCGACAGTACTTAACAACCAGGGACTGAGCTTCAACATAAAGGACTGGACTATTGATGCATACAGACGAGTTCTGGAAAATGACATGATATGGCGCGGATTTTTTAATTCGTTTTTTACTCAATAGCGTTTGCGGCAATCTCAGTATTTGTCACAATCCTGGCAGCATATCCTATGTCTAAAAAGGAATTTGTCGGAAGAAAATTTTTCAATGTGATTTTTATTATCACAATGTTTTTGGAGGAGGAATGATTCCTACATTCATCCTTATAAATCAGCTCCATATGGTAAACACCGTATGGGCAATCCTTATTCCGGGCGCTTTCAATGTGTGGAATATGATTTTGGCGAGAACCTATTATCAGTCAGTGCCAAATGAGCTTCGTGAGGCATCAGCCATCGACGGAGCAAATGAAATACAGCATTTCTTTAAGATTATGCTTCCGGTTTGTAAGCCGATTATTGCGGTGCTTATGCTTTGGTCATTTGTAGGAATGTGGAACAGCTACTTTGATGCAATGATTTACCTGAATGACGCAAATCTCCAGCCATTACAGCTTGTACTGCGTTCAATTCTCGTGCAGAATACACCTCAGCCGGGCATGATTGCAGATATCCAGAGTACAGCTGAGATGGCAAAGGTTGCAGAGCAGCTCAAGTACGCTACAATTGTTGTATCAAGTTTACCACTTTTGATTATGTATCCATTTTTCCAGAAATATTTTGATAAAGGAATCATGGTTGGATCTGTTAAGGGCTAACAGAAAGGATGAGTATGGATATGAAAAAAGAAGCTTCAAAAAATTAATTACACTTTCGCTTACACTTGCAATGCTGACAGGTGTGGCAGGCTGTGGAAAGCAGCAGAGCTTAAATGCCGAGACAAATCCGGACACACCGGTATCAGATGTGCAGTTTCCTCTGAAGGAGAAGGCTGAGCTGTCATTTATCACAAGTGCACCGGCCACATCCACACAGGATCCTAATGAGAGGACTATCTTCAAGAGAATGGAGAAGCAGACCAACGTGCATATCGACTGGACATGCTTCGTTTCAGACCAGTTCTCTGACAAGAAGAATCTGGCATTGGCGCAGTTTGGTAATCTGCCGGATGGACTGTTTAATGCAGGTATGAGTGATTACGACCTGCTCAGATATGCAAAGCAGGGTATTATCATTCCGGTTGAGAATCTGATTGACAAATATATGCCTAATCTTCAGGCAGTTTTTGAGAAATATCCTGAATATAGGACAATGTGTACCGCACCGGACGGACATATCTATTCATTTCCTTGGATAGAGCAGCTTGGTGCAGGAAAAGAGGCAATTCAGGCAATCGGAGATATACCTTATATCAACAAGAAATGGCTTGATTATCTGGGACTTGAGGTGCCGACTACTACAGACGAGCTCGAGCAGGTGCTTATCGCATTCAGAGATCATGCAGACGAGCTTGAGAAAGAGTTTGACATTGAGGGCGGTGTCATTCCTATGTCATTTATTATAAACAACGGTGACCAGGATCCAGCCATCCTCATGAACGGCTTTGGTGAGGGGTATGGTGATACAGGTGACCACTTTGCAGTAACAGATGAGGGAAAAGTCATCTATACTCCTACACAGGAGGGCTACAAGGAGGGTATCGAGTGGCTTCACAAGCTTGTCACAGAGGATTTGATTGACCCTGAGGCATTTACACAGGAGTGGTCAACATATGTAGCAAAGGGTAAAAACCACAGATACGGGCTCTGCTTTACATGGGACATTGCAAACATTGACAATAACACAGATTACGTCATGCTTCCTGCTCTCACAGGACCTGACGGAGTCAGAAATATCACGAGACAGAACAACAGTGAGACCAGTGGATTTGACAGAGGACGATGCGTACTGACATCAAGCTGCAGGAATACGGCTTTGGCAGCGGCATGGATTGACCAGATGTACGCTCCAATCCAGTCACCACAGAATAACTGGGGAACATACGGCGAGAAAGATTCGTTCAACATCTTTGAGATGAGCACAAACGATGAGGGTGGACAGATGTTAAAGCATATGGATCTGGGCGATCAGTCACCGGTTGAGGTGCGTGAGGCGCAGTCTGTAAACGGACCGCTTGCTGTTTTAAACGAGTACTATGATGTTTATGTGACAGAGCCTGCAGATGCCAAGTGGCGTCTTGACAACATGCATGAGGCTTATCTGAAGGACATGAACAGTAAGTATGTCTATCCAAACGTGTTCATGAGCATAGATGACACCAACAAGGTGTCACAGTACGACACAGACATCAAGAAATATGCTGAGCAGAAAAAGGCCGACTGGATATTAAACGGCGGCATTGATAAGGAATGGGATTCATACCTTAAGAAACTTGATAAATATGGTTTACAGGATTATCTGAAGATAAAGCAGAAATATTTTGACAGCTATCAGAAATCCCTTGAGAGTACGTCAGAGGGCAAATAGGTTACTGTTCATAATTCTGTATTACCGGCAAAGCAAACAGAATTGGAGGATTTGAATGAGCGAATTATTGGAAAAAAGCAAGAAGCTACGAGGCAAAAAAAATAGCTGCTACAGATAAAGAGAGTAAACCTTTGTTTCATATCAGTGCACCGGCAGGATGGATTAATGATCCGAATGGATTTTCTGTCTATAACGGAAAATTCATCTGTTTTATCAGTACTATCCATATCTGCGTGAGTGGGGACCTATGCATTTGGGGGCATAGTACGACAAGGACGATATGATTAAAATGGGAGCAGCTTCCGTGTGTTCTGGCACCTGACGAGGAATATGATAAAAAAGGGATGTTTCTCAGGAAGTGCCATTGAGGCAGATGGTAAGCATGTGCTTGTATACACAGGTGTCACAAGGATTAAACTTCCTGACGGCAGTGAGCAGGAGAGACAGAACCAGTGCATCGCATTTGGAGACGGACTTAATTATGTGAAGCATGAGAATAATCCTGTTGTGACAGGCGATATGCTTCCTGAAAACTGCAGCAGAATCGATTTCCGTGACCCTAAAATATGGAAAGAGGATGACACATATTATCTTATAGTTGGAAGCAAGGACTTAAACAATGTGGGACAGGTAGTGCTCTGCTCTTCAAAAAACCTGACCGATTGGCAGTTTGAGACAATCCTTGCGGCAAACAGCACAGGCAAAATAGGTACCATGTGGGAGTGCCCGGACTTCTTTGGGCTGGAGGATAAGCATGTGCTCATCTGTTCACCGCAGAGTATGAAGGCAGACAAATATGAGTTTCATAACGGACACAACTCTGTATATTTTCTGGGGGATTATGATAAAGAAAATCATGTATTTATCAAGGAAGAGCCGCACACACTTGACTATGGCATGGACTTTTATGCGCCACAGACTACACTGCTTCCGGACGGACGCCGCGTGATGATAGCGTGGATGAAGTCATGGGGATGCATGTGTCGTTCCTGATTCGCAGGATTGGCAGGGGCATGATGACACTGCCTCGTGAGCTTGAAATAAAGGACGGCCGTATCTGGCAGAAGCCGGTTAAGGAAATAGAAAATTATCGCTCAAACAAGTGTCATTATACAGATAAAAAAATAGACTGCTACACGACCTTTGATGCATAAAGGGCCGCACTCTTGACATGACAGTGGAGCTTTCAGGCGAGGAGTACAATAACTTCACTGTTGAAATGGCATGCGATGATGAGTATGGTACAGCGTTTACCTACAACAGAGTCGCAGGCGTGCTCGAGATTGATCGTACCTGCTGTGGCGTCACAAAGGATGTCGTCTGTGTCAGAAAAATTAAAATCGCAGATACAGACAGAAAGCTAAAGCTTCGTTTCATCGTGGACAGACAGTCTATAGAGCTCTTTATCAATGACGGACAGCAGGTCGCAACCACAGCTATCTGTACACCTCTTCAGGCAGACGGAATCAGCTTTAACTGTGACGGAAGTGCTGTTGTGGATATTGAAAAATATGATATAATATGATATAATTTTATAATATGAAAGCATATCAGTAGAGCATACAAATAATAACCGGACAAATTATTGGTCCGGTTATTTGTAGAATAATATACATAATATTTTGACAGGAAAGAAAGAGGTACAATATGGATGTAGTTGCATTAGGTGAATTACTTATAGATTTTACAGAAAACGGTACAAGTGCGCAGGACAATAAGCTTTTTGAGGCTAATCCGGGTGGAGCTCCATGTAACGTGCTTGCCATGCTTCAAAGCTCGGTCATCAGACTGCTTTCATCGGAAAAGTGGGACAGGATGCGTTCGGAAGGCTGCTTGTTGATGCCGTAAAGGAGCAGGGCATCGACACAACAGGCGTGCGCTATGATGATAATGTCCATACCACTCTTGCATTTGTCCAGACCGCAGCAGACGGAGACAGAGATTTCTCATTTTACAGAAATCCGGGAGCAGATATGATGCTGACAGCGGATGAGGTGGATTTATCCCTTGTGAGAAACGCAAAAATTTTCCACTTCGGAAGTCTTTCAATGACAGATCAGATCTGTGAGAATGCGACAAAGCATGCAATAGCTGCCGCAAAAGAGGCAGGCGCACTGATTTCCTTTGACCCTAATCTGCGCAAACCGCTCTGGAAGAGCATGGACGATGCAAAAGAGAAGATAAGCTGGGGCCTGAGTCAGTGTGACATCTTAAAATATCTGATGATGAGATTGAATTCATGACAGGCGAAAAGGACATAAAGACAGGTGTGAAGAAGCTAATAGATGAGTATCACATTCCGTTTATCTGTGCCACCATGGGCAAAAACGGAAGTATGGCATTTTTTGACGGACATATCGTGGAGGCAGCTCCGTTCCTGCGAGATGACACTGTCGAGACTACAGGTGCAGGAGATACTTTCTGTGCATGCCTGCTTCACGATGTGCTGGAGCATGGTATCAATGACCGGAAGGATGACGATGTGAAAAAGATGCTGACATTCGCAAATGCAGCAGCTTCGCTTATTACCACGAGAAAGGGCGCACTTCGCGTGATGCCTGAGAAGGGTGAGGTTGAGGCTGCGATTAAGTAGTTATAATTTAATACGATAAAAGAGATTATACTCTTCTTAATCTATGTTTAAAAACGTGATTAAGAAGATATATTTGTTTCTTGCAGTGCATAATTGTATTGGCTATAATATCATATATAAAACAATGATTTGAGACTATACAGGGAGTCAGATATGGTAAAAACGATTGGTATTGGGAAACAGGATTTTGCTTCTGTTATAGAAGATAATTGCTTTTTGTGGACAAAACGAGCTTTATAAAGGAATGGTGGGATTCAAAGGATGATGTGACTCTCATCACGCGTCCGAGGCGTTTTGGAAAAACACTTAATATGAGCATGCTTAACTGCTTTTTTTCAAATCAGTATAAGGACAGGAGCGATTTGTTTGATTCATTGTCCATATGGGAGGATGAGGACTATCGAAAAATTCAGGGTACTTATCCTGTGATTTTTATGAGCTTTGCTTCGGTTAAGGCCGACAATCTGGGAGATGCAAAAATCCAGATAAAAGCACAGATAGAGGCTGTTTACAAAAGGCACAGATATCTGCTTGAGGGGGATACTCTGACAGCAGACGAAATAGCTGATTTTGAAGGAACAAATACCAGGATGGGTGATGCTGAGAGTGGATTAAAATTAAATATTTTGTGTGAGTATTTTCATCGTTACTGGGGAAAGAAAACGATAATTATCCTTGATGAGTATGATACTCCTATACAGGAGGCATATCTTCATGGATATTGGAATGAGTTTACTGCATATATAAGAAGCCTGTTTAATGCAACGTTCAAGACAAATCCGTATATGGAGCGTGCTATTATGACAGGAATCACGCGTGTATCAAAGGAATCAATTTTTTCAGACCTCAATAATCTGAATGTAATAACCACGACCTCAAGCAGTTATGCAACGAGCTTTGGATTTACAGAGAATGAAGTTTTTGATGCAATGGAAGAGTATGGTCTGTCCGGTGAAAAAGATACTGTAAAAAAAATGGTATGACGGTTTTAAATTTGGAAATCACAGTGATATTTATAATCCATGGTCTATAACGAATTTCTAAAGGAAAAACAGATAAGTCCATACTGGGCATCTACCAGCTCAAACGGTCTGGTAAATCGTTTGATCAGAACAGCATCTGCAGAAATAAAATCTATGATGGAAACACTTCTGGAAGGCGATTCTGTGGAGGTTAGCATTGACGAACAACTGGTGTTTGAACAGCTCGATAACGATGAAAATGCCATTTGGAGTCTTTTGCTTGCCAGCGGTTATTTAAAGGTTGATTCCTTAGAAAAAAGAGGTCTTACGCTTGAACCGTGGTATCATCTGAGCATTACAAATCTTGAAACCGTAAGTATGTTTTCAAATATGTTCAGAGGATGGTTTAATGCCTCTGTTTCGAATTATAATGGATTCATAAGGGCATTGCTTAGAGGCAATGTAAAGGAAATGAACATATACATGAATGAGGTCGCTTTATCTACCTTCAGCAGCTTTGACAGCGGAAAGCATCCTTCGGGAAAATCTGAACCGGAGAGATTTTATCATGGTTTTGTCTTAGGCCTGCTGGTCGAGCTTAGAGATAAATATGAAGTGCAGTCAAACCGTGAAAGTGGCTATGGCAGATATGATGTGATGATCATTCCACGTGATAAAAATTCGCAGGCTGTAATAATAGAATTTAAGGTTATTGATTCGCAAGAGGAGACATCACTGGATATGACTGCGGATAGTGCTTTGAAGCAGATTGAAGAGAAAAATTATGATGCAAAGCTTTTGGAACGAGGATATAAAAGAGAAGCAATTCAACATTATGGTTTCGCATTTGAAGGAAAGAAGTATTGATAAAGAAGGCACAAATCTAAATGAAACAAAAATTATCAGTTGCACCAACACTCAAAAACTACGACAAGAAAAATCTCCCAAAGGACATTCTTGCGGGAATCATCATCATGGCGGTTTCGATTCCTATATCGATGGGCTATGCGCAGATATCCGGGCTACCGGCGGTATATGGCTTGTATGGCTCGGTATTCCCAATCATATTGTTTGCTCTGTTTTCCACATCACCGCAGTTTATATTCGGTGTGGATGCTGCTCCGGCGGCGCTTGTCGGAGCAGCAGTGCTTGGCATGGGAATAGAGGCAGGAAGCAAAGAGGCCATGACGGTTGTACCGGTGTTTACATTTTTTGTGGCACTGTGGCTTTTGGCATTTTACTTCATGAATGCCGGAAAGCTGGTGAACTACATATCTGCGCCGGTTATGGGCGGATTTATCACAGGCATATGTACTACAATCATACTGATGCAGGCGCCAAAGCTCATGGGCTCTGCGGCAGGAACCGGAGAGCTTTTTGAACTGTCTGAGCATATATGGGAGGCCTTACACCACATAAATGCAGCCGCACTTGTCATGGGGATTGTAGCGCTTGCCATTTTGGTTGTGAGTAAGAGGCTTGTTCCAAAGTTTCCTATGGCGGTTGTGCTCATGGTAACAGGCGCGCTTTTTACATATTTTGGACCGGTAAAGGAGTGGGGAGTGCCGACTCTTTCAGCAGTTGAGCTCGGCATGCCGCGGTGGTATATACCGGATTTCGAGGCAGTTTTTTCAGTTCAAAAGGCCTCAGAGGTAATAGTTTTAAGTCTTTCGGTTGCTGTTGTCATCATGGCAGAGACACTTCTGGCAGAAAACAATTTCGCACAGAAAAACGGATACAGAATAGATGATAACACGGAGCTTTTGGCATTTTCCATAGGAAATATGGCTGCGGCTTTTACGGGCTGCTGTCCGATAAACGGTTCAGTGTCACGAACTGCGATGAGCGAGCAGTACGAGGGTAAGACACAGCTCACAGGGCTTGTTGCAGGCGTTTCCATGATAGCAGTGCTTCTTTTTTGCACAGGCTTTATAGGATATCTGCCGGTTCCGGTGCTCACGGCGATTGTCATATCAGCGCTCATGGGTGCCACGGAGTTTCATCTGGCAAAGAGACTGTGGAAGGTCAGCAGGACAGAATTTTTCATATTTGTTGGTGCTTTTTTCGGAGTACTTATTCTGGGTACGATAAACGGAGTTTTGATAGGAATCATTTTGTCTTTTGCCGAGATGATAATCAGAAGCGCAAAGCCGGCCACCTGCTTTCTCGGTGTGCAGCCGGGACACAGTCATTTCCGCGATATCAGGGAGAGCACAAACATCCACGAGATTGACGGTGTGATTATTTACAGATTTTCGAGCGGCCTGTTTTTTGCAAATGCAAAGGTACTTGTGCGTGATATTGAGGACCACCTAAAGCATGATACAAAAGCTGTCATAATCGATGCCGGAGCTATCGGAAGTATTGATATCACAGGAGCTGACAGCATAGAGTCACTTTACCGCTCACTGAAACAAAAAGGTGTAAAGCTATACATAACAGAGCACATTGCAGAGCTCAACGAGCAACTCAGGAAGCTGGGCTTAGGTTATTTAATTGAGCAGGGCTGTGTCAGAAGGACAATACATATTGCGCTAAAGGATATGGGAATAAACAGACCTTATCCGCTTGAGGGTGGCGTAGATAACGAGGAGCGCAGTGCCTCAAGAAAGCGTGCTGACAACAGAGTGCAGGAGTTTGTCTGGGCGTTTGGCGCCGAGAGTGAGGAGCAGATTGAAAAGCAGATAAAGCTTCAGATAGAACAGCTCAAAAAGACAAAGGATATAGAGGAAATCATGCATGGCCGCTGGGCGCATATGGATGAGTTTGACCAGGATGAGTGGCTGGAGCATCTGGAGGAGCATCTGAAAGAAATCGTCAACATATCAGGAAAGGATGTGCACACGCTTGCGGCAGATATCGAGATGCACCGTCGCGAGGTGCATGAGCGTATAGCAAGAGAGCATCCGGAGCTTGCAGAGCGGTTTGCACAGAGGAGACACCTGCTTGATAAGCATCTGAAGGAGAGAAGGCCTGAGGTCTACAGGATTATCGTGCAGCTAAGGGAGGACAACAAGCATAAATGAACATAAACCAGACACTCAAACAATACTTTGGCTACGACAGTCTTAGAACAGGGCAGGAGGAGCTCATAAACGGCATACTTGCAGGGCACGATGTGCTCGGTATCATGCGACAGGCGCAGGAAAATCGCTGTGCTACCAGCTTCCGGCGCTTATGCTTAAAGGAATTACGCTTGTCATTTCGCCACTTATCTCGCTC
>ENA-OQHP01000167-OQHP01000167.1-human-gut-metagenome-genome-assembly--contig:-NODE-167-length-21432-cov-2.369397_pt1 | contig 21432 bp, 29 predicted proteins | sample MGYA00242563_ERZ504717 | MGnify/ENA primary metagenome ERZ504717 (study PRJEB26092, sample SAMD00036212) | human gut metagenome | host: Homo sapiens | study: EMG produced TPA metagenomics assembly of... | reverse complement strand
GTCGCGAGTTCCGCACGCAAAGAAGGCCACTTAATGTGGCCTTCGTCTTGCGCAGGACTGCCCGAGCGACAAACCTAACCCATCTCGCCCACTCGGCGGGCACACTCCAAAGATTTTCAAAAAAGTTGTTGACGCGCGCGTAACGACTCGTCTAATATATCCCTTGCGCGATGGACCTGTAGCTCAGTTGGTTAGAGCGTCCGGCTGATAACCGGGAGGTCACAAGTTCGAATCTTGTCAGGTCCACCATCAAAACTGTGAAGAGCCTTGGGGCGTTGCCTCGGGGCTCTTTTCTTACCTACTGAAAGTAGCCAAAAAAGCCCCGTCCCAAATTAACTACTTTGATTTTGTGTGCTGTGCGAAAGATTGGGTAGTATAGCTATTCAATGCGGCGGGCTGCCGCGTGTTAACCGCTACGTACCGGAGGTGTTCCATGGTTCGTGTCGACATAGAGACCATCGTCATGGCCGCCGGTCCCGTGCCATCGCTTATCGTACTTCGCGAGCGCTGCAGCAAATCGGACTCCCCTGCGCCGCTGCGCTCCCTTTCTATCCAACTGGTTCGTTTGAGGCTGCGGCTATTAGCCGCGGTATCGACAGCGGTCGTGCCGAGCGCCCGATCGCCCATGACCTGTTGCTCGACACGCTTGATGCCCTGGATGCAAAACTCGAGCGCATCGAGATTGTCCGTGCCGAGCCTCCCGTGTTCTATGCGACGGTCGTTGTTTTGGCCGACAGCAACGAGCATAGGATCGATGCGCGTCCGAGCGATGCCATCGCCCTCGCCGTGCGCAGCAATGCTCCCATGTTTGTTGAGGACGACATCATGAACCGCCTGGGGACCGTCTCTCCGGTTGCCGAGGAAGTCGATGACGAGCAGGAATTTGAGAAGTTCGACGAGTTCGTCCATACGCTCTCGCCCGATGATTTTTAAATGACGAGTAGCCATGAGACGGAGTGTGCACTGATGGGTCGCGGCGTTTCAGCCGAAGCCGCCGCCATTGCCCGCGAGGCCCAGATGCGCTCGGAGGCATCCGAGGCCGCACGCATCGCCTATGTGACGCAGGCCCGTACGCTTCGCGAGCGCCGTGCCTCCTTTATCAAGATGGTTGCCGTCTCCGCACTTGTCGCGGCAATCTCCTCGCGCCTTCGTGGTACAGTTGGTGCGCTTGGGTTTTCGATTTCGACGGGCTTGGTCATCTGGGGCGTGGTCGATGCCGTGATGCTGACCAACCAGATCAAGGTACTCGATAAGCGCGCCGCCGATATGATGCGCGCCCGCGACGCCGCCGCCAAGATCGCTGCCGAGGCACAAGAGATGTAACGACGCCGGACTCGATGGGAAGGTCTAAAATGGCACAGGATATGCAGGACGCCGGAAACGTCTCCGCCGAGCTCGACGCCATGGTGTGCGACCTCATCGGGGCATTTTTAGACGACCTGGCCGCTGGTGAGAACCCCGGCGTTGTCGTTGCGATCGAAGACGCCGCGTCCAACCGCTATCTGGCGGCACTCGACGAGGACGGCGAGGAGGCATGCCTCGAGGCTGCCACCAACTTTATCTCCGAGCACAAGATGGGCCTTAAGGACGAGGGCCTGGGTCGCATCGCCCGTTACGCCATCGGCTACACCGGTTGTGTCGAAATTGATGGCGGCTACCATGACGCCCTGCTTGTGAGTTTCTTTGAGACGACGCTCGAGAGCGGCTTTTCGGCATACGTACTGTACGAGGGTGTGGGCGCCGGCGATGGTTTTATGTGGAGCGACCCTGAACCTGCAGGCGAGGAAACCCCTCTTATCTAAAATCGCTAAAATAAACGAGTTTTCGGTAAAAGGCTCAAAATTCCCGCCGAGCGTTGTGTTGCTGGGCGGGTCGCATACGCGTGCCGGTTGTATATAGATAGAAGATAGGGGAACTACATGCGCGTAGACAATCTGAGGAACATCGCCATCATCGCTCACGTCGACCACGGCAAGACGACGATGGTCGACAAGCTCCTGCGTGCCACGGACGCCTTCCGTGCCAACCAGCAGGTCGAGGACCGCGTCCTGGATTCTAACGACCAGGAGCGCGAGCGCGGCATTACGATTCTCGCCAAGAACATCTCTATCGAGTACAAGGACGTTAAGATCAACGTCATCGACACCCCGGGCCACGCTGACTTTGGCGGCGAGGTCGAGCGCGTGCTGCGCATGGCCGACGGCGCCCTGCTGCTGGTCGATGCCTTTGAGGGTCCCATGCCCCAGACCCGCTTCGTGCTGCGTCACGCTATCGACACCGGCCTCAAGATCATGATCGTCATCAACAAGATCGACCGTCCGGGCGCCAACCCCGAGAAGGCCTACAACGACTGCCTGGACCTTATGGCCGACCTGGTGCCACCGACGACCAGCTTGAGTTCGCCATGGAGCACGTGGTCTACGCCAGCGCCATGAATGGCTTTGCCCGCCTTGATCCCAACGACGGCAACATGGATATGTATCCGCTGCTCGATATGATCATCGATGACATGCCCGCGCCCGAGGTTGACGAGAACGCCCCGCTGGCCATGCAGTGTGTGACCATCGACCACTCCAACTTCGTCGGCCGCATCGGTATCGGCCGTGTGTACTCCGGCGCCATCCACCAGGGCGATCAGATCCTGGTCGTCAAGAACGACGGTTCCAGCGCTACCGCTACCGTCAAGCAGCTCTTTACTTTCGACTACCTGGGTCGCACCGAGTGCCAGGAAGTCGGCGCCGGCGTATCGCTGCTGTCGTGGGTATTGACCGCACCGATATCGGCGATGTCTACACCGATCCCGAGAACCCTGTCGAGCTCGAGCCCATCGAGATCCGACCCGCCGACCTGTCCATCGTCTTGAGGCTTCGACCTCCCCGCTCGTCGGCCGCGACGGCGACATCGTGGGTGCCCGTCAGCTCAAGGAGCGCCTGTTCAACGAGGCCGAGAACAACGTGACCATGAAGATCGAGGAGCTCGAGGACAAGAGCGGCGTCGAGGTCTCTGGCCGCGGCATTCTGCACCTGTCCGTCCTGATGGAGTCCATGCGTCGCGAGGGCTTTGAGTTCCAGGTCGGCCGTCCCCGCGTTCTGTTTAAGAAGGACGAGAACGGCAATAAGATGGAGCCCGTCGAGCAGGCCGTCGTCGAATGCCCGGACGAGTACTCGGGCAAGGTCGTTGAGGTCTTCGGCACCTCCGGCGGCATCATGACGAGCATGGATACCTCGGGTATCGTGACGCACCTCGAGTTTAAGATCCCGACCCGCGGCATCATGGTCTTAAGAACCGCATCATGAACGTTACTCATGGCGAGGGCGTGTTCTACCACACCTTCCTGGAGTACGGCCCCTATGCCGGCGAGATCGGCAACCGCCAGAACGGTGCTATGATCTCCATGACCACCGAGAAGGCCGTTGCCTACGCTCTGGGCACGCTGCAGGAGCGCGGCCAGCTGTTCGTTGAGCCGGGCACCGAATGCTACGAGGGCATGATCGTGGGCGAGCGCAGCAAGGCCGGCGACATGGTCGTCAACATCGCCCGTACCAAGAACCTGGGCAACCAGCGCTCCTCGACCTCCGATATCTCCGTCCAGCTGGTGCGCCCCGCACTTTCTCGCTGGAGGAGGCGCTGGAGTACATCGCCGACGATGAGCTGGTGGAGATCACTCCCAAGAACATCCGCCTGCGCAAGCGTCTGCTCAATGCCACCGACCGCAAGAAGGCCGCCGTCCGCGCCGGTCAGGTCAACAAATAAGCGCTGAGCTTTATAGCGACTAACAAGAAAGGGCGCCGACCATCGCGGTCGGTGCCTTTTTGTGTACAGGGATTGAGTTGGTCTGCACCCCCACAAAGGTGCCTGTCCCCTTTGTGGGCTGACGGCTAGGCGGTGGGGAGTCCTGGCGTGTTGGAGGCTTGTTGCGGCTTGAGGCGGGCGTTGCGCCAGATGATCTGGATGACGTAGCCGAGCGTAAAGACGAAGGCTACGCCGCTGACAAAGCTGCCCATAAGGGGAAGTGCCGTGAGTACGCCCGCGGCGATACCGCCCACGGCGGCCATGGCGTAGCGGTTCTGGTTGTGTCCGACCATGCGTGCGATCGCGGTGCCCGTAAATGCCGCCGAGACCAGAGCGATGCCGATCACGGCGCACATGAGAGCTCCGGCGAGCGACAGACCTGCAATCGAGATGGTGAGCAGCAGGACGGCGGGAACGGCGGCCACCGTGCCCAAAAGACCGCTCACCCACAGAGGGGTAGGTCGTTGACGAAGCATGCCGGCGGCGCTGGCGGTCGCGCGCGGAAGGACGAGCTCGAGGAGGATTGCGACAAAGCAGGTAGAAAGCGCCGCGGCGACGATGCCGCCGATGGTGTCGTTAATCGTTGAGGTGTCCTCGTTCTCGGTGCGGTCGATCTTGAGGGCTCCGACCTGAGCGCCCTCGGCCCGCTCGGGATCCTCGGAGATGTGGGCGTTCACCGTGCCGGTGATGCGGGCATTTTTGCCCAAGACGAGCTTATCGGCCCAAACCTCGACATCGCCCTCGACGGTGCCGTCGATGGTCACCGTATCGCCTGCAAGTGCTGCCGACTTGGTGGAGCCTCGCAGGGCAACAGTATCGCCCATCGCGTAAAAACAGTTGGCGGTGCTACCGGTGTTGAGCACGACGTGCTGACCGGCTACCGTCACGCTGCCATCGATTGCGGTTTTGGAGATATCGATGGTGCGCGCCGCCAGGCGAATGGCGCCGCCTACGGTGCAGTCGCGAATCGATAGCTGTCGCCTGCCGCGATAATATCGCGGCCGATGGAGCATCGTCCAGGTTAAGGCTTTGGCCAGCCCAGTACAGGTCGCCCGCGACGCCAGACGGATTTGAGTCAGCTTCGGTTGCGAGTACGTTGCCCGCGGTGTCTGTGCCGGCGAACGACGCCGTGGGAAGTACGGTCAGCGCAAGCGCAATCAGTACGAATAGGAGGGCGATGCGGGCCTGCGCTTTGTGGCGCTTGGTCGACGGTTCTAGGTTGCAAGGCATAGTGAATCCTTCGTTAGATACTCGGCATATATCTAACAGGGTACCCAACGTGCGAGCGCTCTAAAAGAACCTCTCGGTTGCATTTCGAAAGGTCGTGCCGTGCTATCTACTTTTGCGATGTAAAAAGTGCGCGATGTCTTCTTCGGTGGGGCTTTTGATGTCAAAGCGCAGCGAGAGCCAGCGCAGACCCATGGTCACGATAACGCATACGACCAGCGCGGCGACATTGCTGACCAAGCCACTCATGACGAGGCTTACATAGCTTGCCGATCCGGCGATGGCCGCGATGGCATAAAAGTTGGTGCGTTGGAAAATGCCCGGAACCACGCCCATAAAGCCGTCGCGCAGCATGCCGCCGCCCACCGCGGTGAAAAAGCCCATCATGATGCAAACGACGGGTGCAAATCCGTAGACCAGTGCCTTGTCTGCGCCGGTTGCCGCATAGATGCCGACCGAGATGATGTCGAGCAGGGGGATGAGTTTGTCGGGCTTATCGACGATTGCGGGAAGATGTAAATGATGGCCGCCGTGGCGATGGAGAGCGGCAGCGCCATTGGCTGGTTGAGGATGTAGACGTTGCGACCTGGAGTGTCATGTCGCGCAAAGACCGCCGCCCAGACCGCAGACTACCGCGAGTGCGACCGCGCCCACCAGGTCGAGCTTGTGTTCGCGCGCAACCAGCACACCCGAGATCGATGCAGCGACAACGGCGAACATCTCGAGCCAAAATGGGATAGCGACCATGGCATCCGAGGCATGTGAGGTAACGGTTATGGCGGCGACGACGGGCAAGATGGGGTCCTTTGAGTTGCGGGTTTGGACAATGCCCGTACATAGTACATGTTCGGCGCCTATTGCGACCCTATTGCTCGGCAAACGGTCGGGACTGGGTACGGTCATAGGGCCCAAGCATGTACATCACCCTCCAAAGATGTCGAACAATGCCGTTTTTGGAGGGTGGTGTACGTGTTTGGGGATCTGGGTTGATGCTGAATGCGATGGGGGCGTGGCTGAATAGGAGGGATGTCCAAATTGAGCGGAGCTCAAAATTTATTCGGTCGCTTGCGCCGACCGCGCTGCGCTAAAACGCGCCACCGGCGCGTTTTCTTTACGCTCCGCGCCCTGGCGGGTTCGAATCCCTCCTCCTCCGCCGTATTTATTTGTAAGGGACTCAAAACAAAAAGCCCCCATTCCCGGGAGCTTTCTCAACCAAAATGGCGGAGGAGGAGGGATTCGAACCCTCGTGACCTTATACAGGCCAAACGGTTTTCGAGACCGCCGCATTCAACCACTCTGCCACCCCTCCGCGTGGGGTAAAAACAAAGCAGGCACTAAGGCCTGCTTTGGAATTAACTGGCGGAGAGTCAGGGATTTGAACCCTGGAGACGCTTTTGACGCCTACACGATTTCCAATCGTGCTCCTTCGGCCACTCGGACAACTCTCCGTTAAATGCGAAAGTCAGTATACACGAGGAATCGAAAAGTGCAAACAGAAAACTTGGCATTTTTTAAAGCGCTCGCTCCGCACCCGTATTCGGCATGTGCCAGATGAGTACTAAAAAAGCATCCTGACCAGCCAGATCCTGCTCGATGATCTGTTCAAAATAGGTATTCATGAATGACGTGGCAGCGAATTTAAAAATTTTGAGGCAATCGATCGAACCGGTGGTATGCATTTCGTGACCACAACCCTGCAATCGGCGACCTGCGGTTTGACTCAGGTTGTCCTCGCCGCAGCGTATCTTGCTATCGAATTCGTCAAGCTCTTGGTCAGCATTTGGTTGGAATACGCATGAAGAGCCGTGTAAGCATGGGTATATGTGGAGGTCATGAGGTTGTAGCTGCATATTCTTGCAGCCTGGGAGGTTGAAAGATATTATTACCAAGTCTTTTCCTGCTTCAGGCGCACCTTCACGACCTGAAGCCACATTTGCCCAGAGGAGGTGACAATATGAAGGCTTATGAACTGCTGTTCTTTGTTGACCCGTCGCTCGACCCCGAGACTCGTCTCGCTGTTATGAAGCGTATCGATACCACGATCGCTGAGGGCGCTGGCAAGGTCGACTCCGTTGACGAGTGGGGCAAGCGCAAGCTCGCCTACGAGATCAACGACCTCACCGATGGTGACTACACCCTCATCAACTTCCACGCAGATCCTACCCAGATCGCCGAGCTTGATCGCGTCCTGCGCATCACCGACGCTGTGGTCCGCCACATGATCGTCCGTCGCGACGACCAGGAGTAAGACTGTCGTTTTGGACTGGCTTGTGCCCCAAGAGGAAGTAGTGAGTTATGAGCATCAATCGAGTGAACATCACCGGTAACCTCACCCGCGATCCCGAGTTGCGCGCCACCGCCGGCGGAACCCAGGTTCTGTCCTTTGGCGTCGCCGTGAACGATCGTCGCCGCAACGCGCAGACTGGCGAGTGGGAGGACTATCCCAACTTTGTCGACTGCACTATGTTCGGCACCCGCGCCGAGGCCGTGAGCCGTTTCCTGGCAAAGGGAAACAAGGTCGCGATCGAGGGCAAGCTGCGCTACAGCTCTTGGGAGCGCGACGGCCAGCGCAGGAGCAAGCTTGAGGTCATCGTCGATGAATCGAGTTTATGAGCTCCCGTGGTGGCCAGGGTGGCTACGATCAGGGAGGTTACGCCCCCGCAGCTCCCGCGCCCGCAGCACGTCCTGCCGCACCGGTGGCTACGCCGCCCGCGGTCGACGTCTACGATGAGGACATCCCGTTCTAAGGGTTGTTCACCTATTTTTGAGTGAGAGGCGGCTTCGGCTCGCCGAAGTTGCCAAATGAAAGGTATTTTGACATGGCTAATGATTATTCTGCACGTCAGCCGCGTCGTAAGTACTGCCAGTTCTGCAAGGAGAACACTGAGTTCATCGACTATAAGGACACTCAGCTTCTCCGTAAGTACATGACCGACCGTGGCAAGATCAAGCCCCGTCGCGTCACTGGCGCTTGCACGCAGCATCAGCATGACATCGCCAACGCCATCAAGCGCGCCCGCGAGATGGCTCTCCTGCCGTACACCGTCCCCGTGGTTTCCTCTCGTGGCAACCGCGACCGCGGCTAAGAAGGGAGACGCATCATGAAGGTTATTCTTCTCGATGAGATCAAGGGCAAGGGCGGCGAGGGTGACGTCGTAGAGGTCGCTCAGGGTTACGCTGAGAACTTCCTGTTCCCCAAGAAGCTCGCTGTTGCCGCCACCAAGGGCAACCTCAAGCAGCTTGACGAGCGTCGCAACAACATCGCCAAGCGCGAGGCCGTCCGTCTGGCTACCGCCAACGAGACCAAGGCTGCCTTCGAGGGCAAGCAGGTCACCGTTGACGTCAAGGTTGGCGACGAGGGCATCCTCTTTGGCTCCGTTACCGCCGCTATGATCGCTGACGCCATCAAGGATCAGCTCGGTATGGACATCGACCGCAAGCGCGTCGAGCTCGGTAAGCCCATCAAGGTTGCCGGTGCCCACACCGTCGCTATCTCGCTGTACCGCGAGATCAAGGCCGAGGTTGTCGTTCTCGTCGGCGTTACCGCCGAGGAGCTCGCTGCCGAGCTGAGGTTGAGGAGACCGCTGAGGTCGCCGAGACCGAGACCGCCGAGGTCGAGACCGAGGCTGCTGCCGAGTAGCATTTGCTGCAACGCAACAATCTTGTTCTAAGAAGGGCGCTCTGGGAGACCAGGGCGCCCTTTTATTTTTTGCGCTGGGTGAGTGTCGTGGCGGTCATTGAGATGCGGCCCCGTGTATGGGACCGTTCATCCGTTTGGTTCGGTGATGATTGCCAAGGCGCGGCTCGATTTATAGCCGTGGCTGATACTATGGATGCTCGCAAGCGATATGAATGAGGATGCTCATGGCATATGACGATAGGGAGACGGGGCTGACGGTCGAGGACCGTGGCTCCAAGTTGGGTCTCCCCCAAAACCAAGATGCAGAGGCCAACGTACTGGCCGCTATGCTGCTATCGCCCGAGGTGGTCGAAGAGGCCCAGGTCGAACTGCAGCCCGATGACTTCTACCGGCCCATTCATAAGACCATCTATACCGCGATGGTCGATATGTACAACAGCCGCATTCCCATCGACTCCATCTCGCTGATCGATTACCTGCGAAGCATCAACAAGCTTGATGCCGTGGGCGGCGAGGCCTACATTTTGGAGTTGATGGGTCAGACCCTGTCGCTCGTCAACTGGCAGCACCATGCCGCTATCGTTCGCCGCGATTCGATGCTGCGTGAGCTGATCGGCGCCACCAACGAGATCAACGCGCTGGCCTATAACGCTCCCACCGATACCAAAGAGGTCGTGGAGCTGGCCGAGAGCAAGTTGCTCAAGGTCACGGCGCGCGAGGTCAAGTCGAGCTACAAGACGCTGACCGAGTTTATGGTCGAGGCCTATAACGAGGCCGAGGAAGTGTGCCAGGCAGGCGGCCAGGCTGCGGGCGTGCCCACGGGCTTCCCGTCGCTCGACCGCATGCTCATGGGTTTTCGCGAGGGCCAGCTCATCATCATCGGCGCCGCCCTGCTGTGGGTAAGACGTCGTTCGCCTGAATCTGGCGCTCAACGCTGCCGCGGCCGGTTATACCGTCGGCTTCTTCTCGCTGGAGATGTCGGGCAAGGAAATTGCCCAGCGTCTGATTTGCGCCTACGCCATGATTTCGATCAGTGACTTCCGCATGGGCCGCATTAGCCCCGAGCAGTGGGCCAATATCAACGAGGCCACGCAGACCTTGTCCAAGCTCGATATTCTGATTGACGATACGCCCGGCACCACAGTGACCGAGATTCGCGCCAAGAGCCGCCGCATGCTCCACAACAAGGAGAAGGCCATCATCATCCTGGACTACCTGCAGCTGGTGAGTCCTCCGCCGGGACGCCGCTCCGAGAGCCGTACCGTCGAGGTCTCCGAGATGTCGCGTGGTCTGAAGATCATGGCCAAGGAACTCAAGATCCCGCTCATCGCGCTGTCGCAGCTCTCGCGTCAGGTCGAATCCCGTACCGGCAAGCGCCCGCAGCTTTCCGACCTTCGTGAATCGGGCTCCATCGAGCAGGACGCCGATATCGTTATGTTCTTGGACCGCTCCGCCGACGAGGCCGAAGCCTCGCGCGACGATCGACCCGACGAGGGCGTTACGCGTATCGTCGTGGCCAAGAACCGTTCGGGCCCGATCGGCGACGTCGACCTGATGTTCCTGCCGGCATCCACCAAGTTCTATGAGCTTGATGGGGCACATGCCGAGGAGTAGGACAGGCGCCCGTTGCACGGGTATACTAGGAATGTTTTGTGCTTCTGCGTGCCGGCGTGGCGCGTAGACAGTCCATGAATGTAAGGAGTAAACATGCCGTCAACCGTTTTGGTCGGTGCCCAGTGGGGCGATGAGGCAAGGGTAAGATTTGCGACCTGGTCGCCGGCGACTTCGACGCCGTCGTGCGCTACTCGGGCGGCAACAACGCCGGCCACACCATCGTCGTCAACGGCAAGAAGTACGGCCTGCACCAGGTGCCCTCCGGCATCATGTATTCCGACCACGTGTCGGTGATCGGTAACGGCTGCGTCGTCAACCCCAAGGTTGTCCTTGAGGAGATCGACATGTTCGAGGCCGACGGCATCACCACCAAGAACCTCAAGATTAGCGGCAATGCGCATGTCATCATGCCGTACCACATCGATCTGGATGGCGCCTTTGAGCAGAAGCTCGGCAAGAAGAACATTGGTACTACCAAGCGCGGCATCGGTCCGTGCTACCAGGACAAGATGGCCCGCATCGGCCTGCGCATGCAGGACATGCTGGACGAGGCGCTGTTCCGCGACAAGCTGGAGACCGCTCTTGCCCGCGTGAATCCCGAGCTGGAGCTCATCTACCACCTGCCACCTACACCGTGGACCAGATCTGCGACGAGTACCTGCCCATGGCCGAGCGCCTGCGCCCCTACATCACCGAGACGAGCCTGCTGCTCAACAACATGATCGACGAGGGCAAGGACCTGCTGTTCGAGGGCGCCCAGGCGACGCTGCTCGACATCGACCACGGCACCTATCCGTACGTGCGTCTTCCAACTGCACCGCCGGCGGCGCCATCACCGGCTCCGGCGTTGGTATGAAGAATGTCGACCGCGTGCTGGGCGTCATGAAGGCCTATATCACCCGCGTCGGTTCGGGCCCCATGCCCACTGAGCTTTCCTATGAGTCCGAGGCCGGCCATACGCTGACCGAGGAAGGCTATGAGTACGGCGTGACCACCGGTCGCCGTCGTCGCTGCGGCTGGTTCGATGGCCCCATCGCCAACTACGCCTCGCGTGTTAATGGCCTCACTGATATCGCCATGACCAAGCTCGACGTGCTTTCGGCCTTCGATACCATCAAGGTGTGCGTTGCTACGACGTCGACGGCGAGCGTTACACGAGCGTGCCCGAGCATCAGGTTCGTTTTGAGCACGCCAAGCCCATCTACGAGGAGCTCCCGGGCTGGAAGTGCGACATCACCGGTTGCCGCAGCTTTGAGGAGCTGCCGCAGGAGGCTCAGGACTACGTGGCATTTATCGAGGATCTGGCACACACCCGCGTGACGTTCATTGGCGTCGGCGCCGGTCGCGAGCAGATCATCAACCGATTCTGGAAATAATCGGCACTATTCGGTTATTGCGATATACCCCTTTGCAGCCCAGGGCGGGCGGCCGAGGGTATATTTGCTTTGTAATGGGTCCGCATGGTTGGCGGGCCGTTCATCCATAGAGGAGGCACCCTTGAAGGCGGACACTCAAACCATCGACATCCTGTTGTTGGGCAGCGGCGGCCGCGAGCATGCTCTGGCAGCAAAGCTCGCAGCATCACCGCGCGCCGGCAAGCTCTACATTGCACCGGGTAACGGCGGCACCGCGAGCTGCGGCGAGAACGTGGTTCTCGACGATTGTGATCCTGCGGCCGTGGCGGCGTTTGCCCAGAGCCACGGATGCGGACTCGTGGTAATTGGCCCGAGGCTCCGCTCGTGGCAGGCGTGGCCGACGCCGTGCGCGCGGCGGGTATTCCCTGCTTTGGCCCGGGTGCCGAGGGCGCCCAGATGGAGGGCTCTAAGCTGTTCTCCAAGCAGCTCATGGAGCGTGCCGGCATTCCGACGGCCGCCTACGGCTCGTTTACTGACGAGGCTTCGGCCCTCGCCTATGTGCGCGAGCAGGGCGCCCCACTGGTCGTGAAGGCTGACGGCCTGGCTGCAGGCAAGGGCGTTATCGTGGCGACTGAGCTTGCGCAGGCCGAGGAAGCCGTGCGTGAGTGTTTGGCGGCACCTTTGGCGATGCCGGCAACACCGTTGTCATTGAGGAAATGCTGGTTGGCCCCGAGTGCTCGCTGCTGTCCTTTACCGACGGCAAGACCGTGCGTCCTATGGCCACCTCGCAGGATCACAAGCGTGCACTCGAGGGCGACAAGGGCCCCAACACCGGTGGTATGGGCGTCTATAGCCCGGTGCCCATCGTGACCGACGAGGAGCACGCCACCATGGTGAAGGTCATGGAGCAGACCGTGGCCGAGCTCGCCGCCGAGGGCATCGACTACCGCGGCTGCCTGTACGGCGGCTTTATGCTTACCCCCGCCGGCCCCAAGGTGCTGGAGTTCAACGCCCGCTTTGGCGACCCCGAGACGCAGGTCGTGCTGCCGCGCCTCAAGAACGACCTGGTCGAGGTCATGCTGGCTTGTGCCAACTGCGAGCTCGATCAGATTGAACTCGATTGGCGTGACGAGTGGGCCGTGGCTGTTGTCCTGACGAGCGCGGGCTACCCCGGCAGCTACGAGAAGGGCAAAGTCATCACCGGCATCGCCGACGCCGAGGCCATGGAGAACGTGACCGTGTACCATGCCGGCACCGCCGTGGTGGACGGTCAACTCGTGACCAACGGTGGCCGCGTGCTTGCCGTGACCGCGCTGGGCGACACGTTCGAGAACGCTCGCAACCTTGCCTACGAGGCCTGCGAGAAGATTGATTTTGAGGGCAAGACCCTGCGTCATGACATCGGTCTGCGCGCGCTGCGTGGCCGCGACGCCTGGGATGCCTAAGTCCGAGAGGAATGAGACGGATGGACGAGAAGAACGAAGAGCTCGTGGATGCGCAGATCGTCGAAGAGGACAGCCGCATGTATGGGCACGCCGAGGGCGAGCCTGGTGGCGAGGTCGCTGACGAGCCGGCGCTGGTGCTGGGCGACGACGACCCGCACGATGCCGAGCTGCACGAGAAGATTCTTTCGGAGGAGTGCGCCTGGAAGGGCAAGATCCTCGACGTCCACCGTCTTGAGGTTGAACTGCCCAATGGTCACCGCTCCGCCCGCGATATCGTTCGCCATCCGGGTGCGGCGGCCGTTGTGGCACTGACCGAGAGCGGCAAGATCGTACTGGTGCGTCAGTACCGCACCGCCATCGACCGCGTGACGGTCGAGATTCCCGCCGGCAAGCTCGATCCAGGCGAGGACCCGCTCGATTGCGCCAAGCGCGAGCTGCACGAGGAGACGGGCTTTAGGGCTGGTCGCATTCGCTTTTTGACGTCGATTGTCACGTCCTGCGGCTTCTGTGATGAGATCATTCACATCTACCTGGCCACCAAGCTCGAGTTCGATGCACCCAACCCCGATGATGATGAGTTTGTCAACGTTGATCTGGTGCCGCTGCACGAGCTGATTGACGCCGTGCTCGACGGCAAGATCGAAGATGCCAAGACCGTCGTGGGCGCCTTGGCCTGCGATAGCATCGCGCACCGCTTGGGCGGAGCCGATCTTTAACGAGCGGGAATGATCCCGTAGGTTTGTGTAAGTCAGCGAAAGTGCTCCATTTGAGACAAGGTGGCCTAAAAGAGGAGGGAAGCGTATGGATATACGCGACCGACGATTGAAGGCCAGATTGTCCAAATGGAGCACTTGCAGCGTCGAGATGAAACGCGGTTTGGTAAAACCGCGTAAGGTGACTATGTTTAAGAGGTTTCTTTCGTATTACAAGCCCCAGATGGGGCTTTTTGTTGCTGATACTCTTTGTGCTCTGGTGCTTGCCGCCATTGACCTGGCGTTCCCCATTATCTTGCGCAATCTGACCGGCGGGCTCTTTACTCAGGGTCAGGCTGCTATTATGCAGGCGCTCGGTATGATCGCGGTGGGACTGGTGCTGATGTATGTCATCCGCTGCGCCTGCCGCTATTTTGTGAGCTATTGGGGTCATGTGATGGGCGCGCGCATGGAGTCCAAAATGCGCGAGGACCTGTTCGATCAGTACGAACGGTTTAGCTTTGCGTACTTTGATCGCAACAGCTCGGGCGACATGATGAGCCGCGTGGTCAATGACCTGTTCGATATCTGCGAGGCGGCGCACCACGTGCCCGAATGGATCATTATCTGCGGTATCGAGATCATCGGCTCGTTTGTGATTCTGTTTACCATCGCGCCGGTGCTCGCACTCGCCATGGCTGTGGTGACGGTGGTGTTCGCGGTCATTATGTTTTGGCAGAATATGCGCATGCGCGAGGTCTTTAGCGATAACCGCAAAAAGATTAGCGGCATCAACGCGCAGCTGCAGGATTCGCTGGCGGGCATGCGTGTGGTCAAGAGCTTTGCCAATGAGCAGACCGAGCGCTCTAAGTTTCGCGCCTCGAACAATCGCTACCTTTCGTCCAAGGAGAACATGTATCACGCCATGGGCGTCTATACCGCGACGTATGGCCTGCTCTCGGGAGTGCTTTATGTGATCGTGGTGCTGCTGGGCGGTTGGCTCGTTGCCCAGGGTCAGCTGCAGGCGGTCGATATGGCAACCTTCGCACTCTACATTTCGCTGTTCTGCACGCCGCTCGAGACGCTCGTCAATTCGGCTGAGACGTATCAGAAAGCCATCGCCGGCTTTAAGCGCATGGATGAGGTGCTCTCGACTGTCCCCGATATTCAGGATAAGCCGGGTGCTGCGGATCTGCAGGTGACGGCTGGTGCTGTGGAGTACCGCGACGTGTGCTTTAGCTACGAGGATGTTGAATTGGGCGAGCGCGGCGCCGACGGACGCCTGTTATCGACCACATGGACCTGTCCATCAAGCCCGGTCAGACCATCGCTTGGTTGGCCCCTCGGGCGCGGCAAATCGACGACTTGTTCGCTGTTGCCGCGCTTTACGACGTTGCCGCCGGCTCCATTAGCATCGACGGCCAGGATGTGCGCGACGTGACGCAGCATAGTCTGCGCCGTGCCATCGGCCTGGTGCAGCAAGATGTGTACCTGTTTGATGGAACGATCGGCGAGAACATCGCCTACGGCAAGCCGGGCGCCACGGCAGAAGAGATCGCCGAAGCGGCCCGCCGCGCCAATATTGATATCTTTATCGAATCGCTTCCGCAAGGCTACGACACCGTGGTGGGCGAGCGCGGCAGCCGTCTTTCGGGTGGTCAAAAGCAGCGCGTCGCCATCGCGCGCGTTTTTCTCAAGAATCCCAAGATCCTTATTTTGGATGAGGCGACGAGTGCCCTGGATAACGAGAGCGAGGAAGCGGTGCAGGAGTCGCTCGAAGAGCTGGCACGCGGCCGTACCACGATCATCATCGCCCACCGTCTCTCGACTATTAAGCATGCTGACGAGATTGCGACCGTTGAGCATGGTCGCGTTGTGGAACGTGGCACGCACGAGGAGCTTCTCGCCCGTGGCGGCACCTATGCCCGTTACTATCGAATGCAGTTCGAAGGTGCGCGTGCGCACGAGCTCGACTGATTGATATGACAGGAAGATCATGGCTGATAAGAACCCTTTGACTCCGGAAGAAGTGACGGAGTTATTCTCCGAAATCGATGCATCCGGCGTCTTGGATCCTACGCTCGCCAAAAAGCGCACCGAGCGCATGCGCGAGAAAGAGGCCGCCGTCAAGCGCGGCGACAAGGCGACGCTGGCGCGCCTGCGCAGCGAGGATCGCGCGAGCCAGGCAAAACATATCGACCCGCTGTCCGAGGACGACCCTTCGGCTCGCAGGTGAGCCATACCATTACGAAGACCGCCATGGCCGTGGTTATCGGCATTTTGGTGCTGATTGTGGGCATGCAGATTGGCTACGGCGTGATGCGACGTCTGAATACCGCGAACCTTTCCGAAAGTGTTTCGGTGGATACCGTTTCGACCGCGCTCAAGGGTGGACTTGAATGGGGCAATGGCTTTACGCAGTTCCCGCTCGATTTTACCGTCGACGAGGCAGATGAGCGCACGGGCACGGTTGAGGTGACGGTGCTGGACACGTCTTCTGCCAATGAACTCGAGCTGCTGTCCAACGGTCAGATTCAGGCGGCGGCGCTCGCAACCAACGCCCTGCTCAACGACAAGATCGACCGTGTGGTGTATAACGTTCACGCCTATATCGACGAGGACAGCAGGATCCAGCATGATTCCTTCTTTGGCATGTTTCCTGCTCAGGGGCACCAAAGCGCCATCCTGACGTTCGTTTGGACCAAGAGCTCGTCCAACGCCACGAGTATCGACTGGAAGATGCGCATCGTAAGCATGGACGACACCATTGCCGAGCGCATTCAAAAACAGGTCAACTCGGTTTCATCGCTGATCGAGGACCCGGTGGTGAGCCAGACCAAGATCACGGAGGAGCAGGCCGAGCGCGATCTTGAGCATCGTCTGCACGGTCGAGAGATCTTCCGCGGCGGAAAGCCCGATCGCACGCCGTCCGAGCTGCTGGAGCAGGACAAGCAAAAGTAGTCCGCAGCCACATAGAACGATGCCATCCCGCGTGAGCCGCAAGCCCACGCGGGATGATTTTCTGGGACGGGATTAAAAATCATTCTGTCATGTATGCAGTTGGCGACAAAGCCCTGCTCTCAGAATAATTATCGTCCCAGAAATCATTATGCACAGGAAGTCATAATTATCATTTTGTAAACAATTCTATGTAATTAATGCCATGGGCGATGCTTGCGGTTAGAATACCGCGAGGCCTAACTACACACCTTTAAGCCGGTCCTGTGAGACCGGGAAGGAGAACTATGGCGAACAACCATATTGCGGGCGCTGCCGCCCGCACCGTCGCGCCCAGCGAGCTGTGCCAGCGTATGCTGGCTAAAACCAGCAAGGCACCTGCTCCCTGCATCCTGTATCTTGAGGATGGGACCATTTTTATGGCCGTGCATGCGGTGCCGAGGGTACCGCAACCGGCGAGGTCTGCTTTAACACGTCGCTCGAGGGCTACTTTGAGGTCATGACGACCCGAGCTATGCCGGCCAAATCGTAACCATGACCTATCCGCAGATCGGCAACTACGGCATCGACGAGACCGACGTCCAGTCGGCCTTCCCCGGCGATACCGCTCGCCCCGCGAGCGCTCCCGCCATGCGCGGCATGGTCGTCCACGACATGTGCGCCACGCCTTCTAACTGGCGCTCGACCGTCAGCGTGCCGGAGTACCTGCGTGCACACGGCATCGTCGCTATCGAGGGTATCGACACCCGCGCTCTGGTGCGCCATCTGCGCGACAATGGTTCCAAGATGGGCATTATCTCGACCGAGATCTTCGACGTCGACGAGCTTGCCGAGCGCTTGTCCGCTGCGCCCACGCTGGTAGGCGAGAACCTGGTCAAGACCGTAAGTTGCCCCGCGCCTCACGAGTTTGTGGCCGCCGACCTGCCTGCCACGCATGACTTTGCGCTTGCGGCTGCCGCTCCTGCCCGTCACAAAGTGGTCGCCTACGACTGCGGTGTGAAGCGCGGTATTCTGGAGGGCCTGGTCCGTGCCGGCTGCGATCTCACCGTCGTGCCGTGGGATACGCCCGCCCAGCAGGTGCTCAACATGAATCCCGATGGCGTCTTTTTGTCCAACGGCCCCGGCGACCCCGATGCGTGGTGGAGACCTACGAGCAGGTGCAGCAGCTAATCGGCAAGGTGCCGGTTTTTGGCATCTGCTTGGTCACCAGATGATCAGCTTGGCGTGCGGCGCCAGATGGAAAAGCTCAAATTCGGTCACCGTGGTGGCAACCAGCCGGTTATGAATCTGGTCAGCCGCCGTGTGGAGATCACCGCGCAAAACCACGGCTTTGGCCTGTTGTTCCCCAGCTTGGGCAAGCTTGTCCCCGAGCTTTCGGGCGGCGAGACCGAGCACGCGGCCGATGGCGATCTGCGCGTCTGGGTGCGCCGCGGTATCGCGCCGGTCGTGATGAACGAGCGTTTCGGTCGCATTCGCCTGACGCACGTAAATCTCAATGATGGCACCGCCGAGGGCATCCAGCTGCTCGACGCGCCGTGCTTCTCGGTCCAGTACCATCCCGAGGCCTCACCCGGCCCCACCGATGCTCACTATCTCTTTACCGCCTTTACGCGACTCATGGACGGCGAGGAGAACTACCTGGACATCGATACCGCCAAGGACCGCCTTGCCGGTTGGAACTTTGCCGAGAACGGTTCCGCCGCGACCGAGACCGAGGAGAACTAACATGCCTAAACGTACTGACATCAAGCGCATCCTCGTTATTGGTTCGGGCCCCATCGTTATTGGACAGGCCTGCGAGTTCGACTACTCCGGCGCCCAGGCCTGCAAGGTGCTCAAGGAGGATGGCTTTGAGGTCATCCTGGTCAACTCCAATCCGGCGACCATCATGACCGACCCGGGTCTTGCCGACCGCACCTATGTCGAGCCCATCACCGCCGAGTTTATCGAGCGCGTGATCAAGAAAGAGCGCCCGGACGCCTGCTGCCCCACGCTGGGCGGCCAGACCGGTCTGAATGCCGCCGTCGAGCTGGCAAAGGACGGCACGCTCGACAAGTACGGTGTCGAGATGATCGGCTGTGACCTTGCCGCCATCGAGCGCGGCGAGGACCGCAAACTCTTTAACGAGGCCATGGCCGAGATTGGCCTGGAGGTCGCGCGCTCGGGCTATGCCTACAGCGTGGCCGACGCCGAGGCTATCGCCGAGCGCGTGGGATATCCCTGCGTACTGCGCCCGAGCTTTACCCTCGGTGGCGCCGGCGGCGGCATCGCGCATACCCACGAGGAGCTCGTCTCATCGTGAGCCAGGGCCTTGAGCTCTCGCCTGCCATGAGGTGCTGGTCGAGGAGTCCATCGAGGTTGGAAAGAGTATGAGATGGAGGTCATGCGCGACCACGCCGGCAACGGCATCATCGTGTGCTCCATCGAGAATCTCGACCCCATGGGCGTGCACACCGGCGACTCCATCACCGTGGCGCCGGCGCAGACACTAAGTGACCTTGAGTACCAGCGCATGCGTGTCGCCTCGCTCGCCATCTTGGAGAAGATCGGCGTCGAGACCGGCGGCTCCAACGTGCAGTTTGCCGTGAACCCCCAGACCGGCCGCCTGATTGTCATCGAGATGAACCCGCGCGTGAGCCGTTCGTCCGCACTGGCCTCCAAGGCCACGGGCTTCCCCATTGCCAAGGCCGCCGCTCGCCTGGCCGTGGGCTACACGCTCGACGAGATCGTCAACGATATCACCAAGCAACGCCCGCCTGCTTTGAGCCCACGATCGACTACTGCGTGGTCAAGGTGCCGCGCTTTGCCTTCGAGAAGTTTAAGGGTACCGACCCACGCTCACCACGCGCATGAAGGCCGTGGGCGAGATCATGGCGATCGGCCGCACCTTTGAGGAGGCCTTCGGCAAGGCCATGCGCTCACTGGAGGACGGTCACCAGGCATCTGCGCCGGTGGCAAGGAGGGTGCCGACAAGCTGAGCGACGACGAGCTCGCTCAGCCGTGGCAACCCCGACCGAGCACCGCATCTTCTTTGTGGTCGAGGCCCTGCGCCGTGGCTGGGACATCGCCCACATCCATGCCATCTGCGGTATCGATCCGTGGTACCTCAACCGTATCAACGACATGGTGCAGGTCCAGGAGAGCATCCGCGGCCTGCGTGTGGAGGATATCGACGCGACGCGATGCGCCTGCTCAAGCAGTACGGCACGAGCGACGCGAGATTGCCGCGCTGACCGGCTCGGACGAGCGTTTTGTGCGCGCCTATCGCAAGGGTCTGGGCGTGGTTCCCAGCATGAAGACGGTCGATACCTGCGCGGCCGAGTTCTCGAGCGCCACGGAGTACCACTACAAGACGTACGAGAACATCTACCGCACGAGCCCGGATGCCAAGAAGTGCGTGGCTCCCGACGAGACCACGCCGGCGGACAAGCCCAAGGCGATGATCCTGGGCGCCGGCCCCAACCGCATTGGCCAGGGTATCGAGTTCGATTACTGCTGCGTGCACGCGAGCTACGCGCTGGCGGCCCGCGGCTTCGAGACCATCATGGTCAACTGCAACCCCGAGACCGTCTCGACTGACTATGACACGTCCGACCGTCTGTACTTTGAGCCGCTCACCTACGAGGACGTCATGGATGTCATCGATGTTGAGCGTCCCGACGGCGTCGTGGTGACGCTCGGTGGCCAGACCCCGCTTAAGCTGGCGCGCATGCTCGAGGAGAGCGGCGTGAACATTATGGGCACCAAGCCCGATGCCATCGACTTTGCCGAGGACCGCGAGCGCTTCGCCGCTCTGCTCGACAAGCTGGGCATCATGTACCCGCCGGCGGGCCAGGCCACCTCGTTTGAGGAGGCCGAGTCCGTGGCCGCGCATATCGGCTACCCGCTGCTGGTGCGTCCGAGCTACGTGCTGGGCGGCCGCGGCATGATGATCGCCTACGATGCCGAGCATCTGCGCGATTACATGGCCGAGGCTGCGCGCATTAGCCCCGACTACCCGGTGTACCTGGACCGCTTCCTGGAGGGTGCGATCGAGTCCGACGTCGACGCCCTGTGCGACGGCGAAGAGGTCTACATCGGCGGCATCCTGGAGCATATCGAGGAGGCCGGTATTCACTCCGGCGACTCTGCGACCTGCATCCCGCCGTTCAGCTTTAGCGAGAGCCTGCAGGCGAAGCTTCGCGAGACCACGCGCCGCATCGCGATGGCGCTGGGCGTACGCGGCCTGGTCAACGTGCAGTACGCCATCAAGGGCGAGACCGTCTACGTGATCGAGGCCAACCCGCGCGCCAGCCGTACCGTGCCGTTTATCTCCAAGGCCACCGGTGTGCCGCTGGCCAAGTGCGCGGCGCGCATCATGGCAGGCGATTCCATCGCGAGCTTGGGCCTACCGAGCGACGAACGTCAGCTGGACTGGTTCTGCATGAAGGAAGCCGTCATGCCCTGGGGCCGTTTCCCGGGCGCCGACGTTATCCTGGGGCCCGAGATGAAGTCGACGGGCGAGGTCATGGGCATCGCCAAGAGCTATCCCGAGCATACGCCAAGACGCAGCTGGCGATCGACTACAAACTGCCCGACCGAGCGCCGGCAAGGTGTTCATCAGCGTGTGCGACCGTGACAAGCGCCACATCCTTCGGTCGCGCGTATCCTTCGCTACCTGGCTTGATATCTGCTCCACCGAGGGTACGGCGCGCGTGCTGCGCGGCGGC
>ENA-OQHP01000166-OQHP01000166.1-human-gut-metagenome-genome-assembly--contig:-NODE-166-length-21433-cov-2.419976_pt1 | contig 21433 bp, 27 predicted proteins | sample MGYA00242563_ERZ504717 | MGnify/ENA primary metagenome ERZ504717 (study PRJEB26092, sample SAMD00036212) | human gut metagenome | host: Homo sapiens | study: EMG produced TPA metagenomics assembly of... | reverse complement strand
TTTATTTTCCTTTTTAGCATAGTCTTCGAAAAAATCTATTACCCTCGGATAGAAATTCTCAAAACTACCATATTTTACCTGTCTTTCTTCGTATTTTCTCAGCAGGCTCACCAGTTCCGGCATCCATCTGAAATTTCGTTGCACCTGCTCCAACAGTTCATTTTTTATTTCTTCCGGCTTGTAGTCTTTGTCCAGCATATAACAGATAACAGCCGCACGGACAAGTGATTCGTTTATCACGGTCTTCCAATTGCCATACGCTTGTTTCGCCATACTCCAACGTGAAGAATTAAACAAATCCGTGGCAGCCGGCTCCAGTTCTTTTACATAATCAGGATATTTGTTTTCATCCAGAAAATGATTGATAAAAGAATGATTAAATTCATGAATCAGCGTCGGCAAATATTCTTTGCTATACATGGGCATACCTTCTTTATTCACGTAATAACCCACAATAGCGAAAACCTCCTTCTTATGTCCTTTTATTTGCCGGTCTGCTCCATAGTTTCCACCTCCATTGCAGAAACCGATTATCACAGAAGAAGTTTCCTGAGGTTCATTTCCATAGAAATCAGCATACCAGTCTATATCAAAATGACTGATGACATTATCCTGATAAGACTTGATGCCCCTTTCATAAAGGTCTTTATGGGCCAGAAAGAATTCATTGAATTTTGTATCCCTATAAAAGCTGCTGAGATAAGACAGAAATTCATCTTATCCACCTTCTTCCATCTTTTCTCTAAGGTCGAAACTTCTTCCTCTATCAATGAAAAACACCGTTCCGGTTATCCAGATGTACAGCCATTGACATGACGGCATCATAAGCTATGCCATACTTGTTCCTAAGTCCTTTCATATACTGCACGGCCGGATGGTCAGTACTCTCCTTAAAATAGCTGTCCATATCCTTTATATATTGGCCCGCCATATCCATGTGATATTCCGGAAAACCGGCCATACGCGACAAGATACTCATAAGCTCCACGTTTTCATTTACCTGTGGAATAATAGACTGTGCCTTTACACAAAGAGTTGCGATGAGCAGGACTAAGAATATCACGTATTTTTCATAATGTAAACTGTTGGTTATTCATAGAACTTCACAAAAGACAGGTTATTTTCTAACATCATCAAAATGCTTTGATGATGCGAACTTCTTGGGAAGTCTTTCAAAAAGCTTCTGAAATGTTTCTTTGTTCAGTGAATGTCTGTTTATGTATAATAGATAAGCCCCACAAGATTATCAATATTACGTTCTATACTTTGAATATTGAGAATGGAGTTCTTCTTTTATGAGTTCATTCATTTTTAAAGTTTATTGAATCCTTCTGTTCCTGCGTCAAAGTAGAATCCTTCAAACATAGATTATCAAGATGTCCCAACACATGACTTATTGAATCTATTTTAAAACCTTCTATACGGAACAAATCATTATATGGAGAACCATATATATCGAATATATCTTTATTGCTATCTCTTATGTATTTCACTTCAGAATCTTGTGTAAAAACCATAGCTACACTTGGCTCATTGCCACAGCAGGAACTATAACTTTAGGCAAAAAATCTTCTTCTGAAGCCTTCGGTAACTTGAATGTAAATTTTCCATTCATAACTACAGCTGAATCAAAATATGTATTATCAAGATATTCAGTTATATACATATAATCACCATCTTTTACACCAGTAGTTATACCATGAATTATACATTGCTGTTCTGTACACGACACTAAAAAAGAGAATAGCATCAGTATTCCACATAAGTTCTTTGTTTTCATGTCACTTTGATTTTAGAGTTTATAATTCTGTGTTCACTATCTAAGGTATTTTCTACTTGCTATGACAAGTTCCTCAAAATATAAAGCCCGGTGTATTATAAATACTGCACTAATAAAATTAAATTATTCAGGCAGTTATGTAAAGTATATTTTAATGACTGTTGCAATAACTATTAATATAACAGCTGCAAATAAAAGTATCACTTTATTTTTTTAGGTTCGAGTCCGTATCGCAAATATAGTGCTTATAATAAAGACTTAGAGATAAATCTTGCTTTTTTTATATAAATATCAGTATATTGGCATAAAAGTAAATTCTAATATGAAGGAAAGACTTCTTATAAAATGTGATACTACTATTTATGCAGACGAGATTACAAATCTGCTTATTGAAAATAACATTGTTTCTCGCCAGCATGATGAAGGGCAAGACCAAAATCCTGGTGCTTATGGTGCTATCACAGGTATTGCAATATATGTTTTCGAGAAAGATTATGAAAAAGCTGTTGAGATAATAAATCCTATTGTTGATAGTAGAAATGAGTCTCATGTCTGGTGCCTAAATGTGGAAGTTACAATGTGTCAGCCATAGCCGTAAGCAACAAATACGGAACTGCTATAGCATTATGGTGCATCTTTCTTTTTCTTATTCCGGGGCTTTATCTTGTTTGGGCAAATGATTTGGGTATCAGATCAACTATCGCCGATTATATAGCATTGTCTATGTTTATTTCGTTTTTTATAGTTGCATTCTTGGGGAAAATTTCTAATGCCAATTATATATGTAAAGATTGTAATAAAAGGTTCCACCATAAATGATTTTTTGTATCATATGAAATAAGCCGGCCATTATCGATTCATATTCATTTATTTCCATACCTTTGTGTCTATACAAACAAAAAATATGATTGGAAGCATCCTTGGCGACATCGCAGGCAGCGTCTACGAGTTCCACAACATCAAGACAAAAGAGTTTCCTTTCCTCACTCCGCAGAAGGGATATACCGACGACAGTATTCTGACCCTCGCCACGGCCGACTGGCTGCTACACGGAGGAGACTGTGCCACCTATTATTTCCGCTATGCCACCCGTTACCCGTGTCCGCTGGGAGGCTTCGGCGGACGTTTCCGTGAATGGCTCCGACAGGGACAGCAAACGGGACAGCTCCGTCCTTACGGCAGCTGCGGAAACGGTTCGGCCATGCGCGTAGGCCCGTGGATGGGCATTCCGCACGGAGGAAGAGACGCTGAAGGCTGCACGCATATCGGCTGCCTGCACACACAATCATCCCGAAGGATCAAGGTGCCCAGGCTACGGCACTCTGCATCTTTCTGGCCCGGGATGGGAAGAGCAAGGAGGACATAAAAAATACCGTCGAAGCGAAGTTCGACTATGACCTGAACTTCACCTGCGACGCATTCGTGATACCTATCAATGGGACGCCACCTGCCAAGGCACCGTGCCCCAGGCCATCCGCGCCTTTCTGGACGGGACGGACTTGAGGACTGCATACGTACGGCTATCTCACTGGGTGGCGACAGCGACACACTGGCCTGCATCACGGGCAGCATTGCAGAAGCATTCTACGGCATCCCCCCTGCCCTGCATGCTCAGGCCATGCACTACCTGCCGACGCATTTCCAGCAGATTGTGGCGGAATTTGAAGAAAAATATGGGCCGAAAATTCACTAAAATTCATCCCATAAAAAAACGCAAGTGCATTTAAGACAAAACGCCTTTACGTTTTACCCAAAACACAAGTGCGTTTCAAGTAAAACGTAAAGCGTTTGAATCCAAACGTCAAAGCGTTTTTAAGGTGACAGAAAACCTGTCTGAGGATTTCTTATGACAGCATCCCGCCTGGTACGCGACCAATTTCTACTTTCTCGAATTTATATCCCAGGCGTTTAAGTTCAATGGCTACCCCGATGCGGAACATCGTACGGCAGGCACGGGCAAATACATGGAAGGCCAGCGGGCTTTGCGGCTCTATCTGTTCGTGGCGAATCAATCCCACGGTAGTCTGTCCGCAGCGGCGAATGATATCCTCCAGCTGGCGAGCTTCTTCTCCGTCGAGCGACAAACCGAGTAAATCGCGCACGATGTGTTCATCCATGTCGTCAAAGCCCTGCTCTCCGTAGTACGACTGATAAGTAGCCTGTGCACTGGCCTCCCAGTCTTCGTCCCAGCAGAAAGCTACTCCCAGGCCCAGATAGCAGCCCAGGCCACCGACACCACGGGATAATCACGGATCTGTTCCACGGCATCGGCCACATACTCCGGTGCCAGGTCGTGCCAGCGGTTGTCCAGGTCCTCCGTAGCCAGCAGAGTGCCGTCCAGCACATGATAGTCAGTACACAAACGCAGCAATTCCTGCTGCAATCTCTCTTCAAAACGATTCAAATATTCTGTATCCATTGGGGTTTCTTTATTTTTCCGCCAAAGATACGAGTTATATACCAGTTTTTAAATCGTGTGAATTGCTTTTAAAATGATTTGACATTTTAAGGACTTATCCGCTTCAAAACTTAATCAAAATATATATCATTCAAAAATCTCTACCTACAAAAAATGAATACTAAAATGAAAAGAACAAAATATCACTGATATTTGAAAATATAAACAATAATCATTATATTTGTTTTAAAAGTAAATAAATGACTTTTTATAAAAAAAATCAGAAAGTATAAAGGGGAATATCACGAGCATTTAATTTTATCCAACCACACCTTAAATTAAACAAAACACCTTTCTAGTATTTTAGAAATAGAATCATTAGTGTCCCGTTAAAATGGGACGAGTTAAACAATTAATCAAAAAGCCCCGGAATCAGGGATCATTTAGATCTTTGACATCATTGAAATTAGTCTTGTCGAACAGGTCACGCAAGTGGGTTTTGTCAGTCAATGATATGCTGAGAATTTGCAAAACTTCATAGGTTGAACGTTTCAACTTCATATCATGTTGTACAATAGCCACAAGACAGTACGTGATAATAGCCACACTGATTTGTATGCGAACAGCGTTCTCTGTTGTGCCCCAGAATTTCTTTATCTTGAGATGCTGCTTGAGCCATTTGAAGAACAGTTCGATTAACCATCTTTTCTTATAAAGATTGGCGGCGTCCAGTGCAGAAAGTTGTTTTGCATTCGTCAAGAAAGTGAACTCACGGTCATCCTCTTCGTCGTAATATCGGACGAGTCTGAATGACTCAGGATATTTTTTCTCGGAGAGATATCCGGTCAGTTTCACTTCCGCATCTGTCATTATGTTCTTTGGCATTCTTCGCTTCCATTTGACTGTCTTATACTTTAAGTTCGTCTTGGCTCTGACAACAAAGAAAGAGTCTGTAAGATGTATCCTATAGAGTTCTTTAAAGAAGTCATAAGCCTGTCGAATATATAATAAGCATTTGGTTCATAATGGATTGAAGACATTGCTGTGGAATCATGCTTTGATGCAGTGGTTACAGTATAGAAGGCAGGAACTTGTGCTTCAATGTCGTATAAGACATGAGCTTTCACCCCTCCTTTCTTGCTTCGGAACTTTGCCCATGGGAATGTTGCAAGACACAACGGAATCGTTGTTGAATCAAACGCATATTTCTTTCCGGAATGTCAAGGATGTTGGTCGTCCGCTTCTCGCAGGCTTCCTTCATCATATAGAATGCAAAGTCTTCGAAGATTCTGTAATCACGGTTCTGGTTCGCTGTCGCAAGAGTTGTCTTGGCTATCGGTTCACGACCTAAACCAAGATGATATTGCTTGGCCCTATGCGCCTCGAAAGCAACGATTAAGTCTCGCAGGCTCTCACGGTTACTCAGTTGTCCAAACATCATGCGAGCATCTGATTCCAGCAAGTGAAATGTTTCACATATCTGTTGCCATCATACTTGCGAACATAGTTGTTGAACTGAGTCCTGTTCAGAAAAGCAGTTAATTGAGAGAATACGTATTTGTCTTGGAACATAGCAGCCATTTGTATTAGACTGCAAAGTTGCAAAATCAAGTCCGTTTCATTTCAAAAAACCGTGTAATTGACTATATTTCAATAATTTCAAAGAACTATTTATCCACTTTTACGGGACAGTAGTGATCAATACAAATTACATCAGACATTTTATCACCATTAATATCTCCCAAAAACATTTTCCAGAAATCTGACAGATTTAAATCGGCCCATTTCGTTGGGGTTATCAGCTTTACTCCATCAGATAAAGCAACGCTTAAATTACCACTTTTTTGTGAAGGGTAATATGCCACACCATCATCAAGAGCATCTCCATTTACATCACAGAAAAAAACATAATCAGCATTATTACCAAAATCATCATTCTTAGATAAACACCTTCTTTTGTAAATAATGTGGAATAAAATATTCCTGAATTCTTTTGTGAATATGCATTTATACAAAAAGAAACAACAATAAAATAAAATAGTTTTTCATAATATCATTCTTAATTACTTTATTATTACTTTTCCTAGTTTATATCTTTTATGAGAATCCGAATCATTATATGGCAATTCAAAAACTGGAGTTCCATCCATCAATCCTACTGAAACAAATATTTCATACTCTCCAGGAGAACACGTTCTATTCATAAATAGATTTAAATAAAGGGTTAATATCAACTTTCACAACAAATATCACTTTTTTAGCAAACCAATGTTTATAAAATCATCTATCCTTTTGTTGTTTCCATCCATATTATTTATTTTGCATTCAAAAAATTATACTATGAAGCACCTTCTTTTATGCTTAGTTTTATTATCAAGTATATACCATCAGGTTTATGCCACAAAAAATAATTACAACTTCAGTATATTACCCTCAATGAAGCTTATCACATGCAGATGCCAATACCATAATTAAAGACAATAAAGGGTTCCTATGGATTGGAACATACAGTGGATTAAATCGATTTGATGGAATCCATATAAAATCCTATTATAACAACTTAGAAGGGGCAGAAAGGCCCAATGCTAACCGTATTCTAGACATGGATATTTCAGATGATGGAATAATATGGATAGGAAGTGCTTATGGTATATATTCATTCGATACCAATACGGAAACCTTTACAAACTATCAAGCAAAAGACAATCTTAACAACAAAGCTATTTGGAAAATCATAATACAAACACAATATATATACCTGCAAGACAAAAACAACAAAATACATTTATACAAGATAGATAAAAAACAGCATCAATTAATACCTATTAACCATGAAATTAATCACAAACCAATACAAACAATACACAAAGACAATAAACACAATGTATGGTCGGTATCATCAGATAAAATAACTGTAATTTATCCTGATTTATCAACCAAAGAATACAAACGCCCCGCAATCAATCATAATATCAACTGTATACTCATTGATACATCTACAAACAAAGCATTATTTGCAGCAAATGGAGAAATCTATCATTACACAATCTCAAAAATCAATTTAAATACAACAATAAAACAATATTGACAAATATTCCAATCATATCTGATATAAAAAAAGAAACAGAAAATGATTATTGGATAGGTACTCAAAATGGCTTGTTCAAACTAAATATAAATAACAATACTTTTGAATATATAGATACAGAAAGTGGACCTTTCAAGTTAAAATCTAAGCACATTAATCGCCTACTAATAGACGATACTGGTACTTATTTATAGCAACCTACGCAGGAGGGTAAACTACACAAACTTACGACCATTCCTGAAAACCATTTATCAAACAGCAGATAAGCAATTTAGCTTTATTGGAGAAACAGTCCGAGACATTGATGAATATCAAAAATATCTCTTTATCGGTACACATACTAATGGTATTCTACAACTAAATAAAGATACTTATAATGTCGTACGCCATATCAAAACCAATAACTGCATAGCGGATAATAACATACGAAGTATGGCCATTGATCAAGATGAAGGACTTTTATGGATTGCACATGGCAAAGGATTAGAAGTCATAAATATCCATACTGGAGTAAACGTTACAACCAGCAAAATAAAAAAGATAATGCCTCAAAAAGCTGTTACTTATCTAAGCATAGATAAGTTTCACAATGTCTGGGCTTTTGATGATAAGGGAATCTTTGCTTTGCGTAAAGAAAAAGATACTTTTTACCCAACTTATCTTAAACCTGATATAATAAAAAAAAATTATAGATAATAACACTGAATGTGTTTTTCTTTCATGTGATAACACCCGCCCAGAAATCTACTTTTCTACTCAGAATGCTTTTTTTAGACTTGTAATAAACAAGGAAGCCGAAATTATAAACATAGCCAAATATCAACACGACGAGAAAAACAATCAATCATTAAAATCAAATTTTATTAGCTCCATATATCGAGAAAATGATTCCATATTATGGGTGGGACACATAGGAGATGCATTAAGCCGCATAACATTTCTGTCCCAAAATACTTATAAAGCCCAAAATTATCCTATTGACGAAATTTATAATTTCAAGGACTTTGAAGAGATTCAAGCAGACAAATTTGGGAACTTATGGATTGCAGGAAATGGCCTTTTAGTATTTAACTTGAAGGAAAAGAAATACAGAATGCTAGCGACAAGTGAAAACCACTCTATAAATAGTTATAAATTAAGAGCCGGATATAAAAGTATTGACGGTACAATTTACATTGGAGGAAATAATGGGTTTACAATTATTCCTCCTACACCATTTAATGATGAAAAAAATGTTGCTAAGCCAGAAGTAACAGACATTTACGTAAATAATAAACCTCTCAATCTTCCATATAGCGCAGCAAATGTCAAGTCATTGACATTAAAATACAATGAAAATAATCTTACGTTCTACTGCTCCACAATGAATTATGTGTATGCACCTGCTTGTAAAATTAAATATCAATTAAAAGGTGCAGACAAGACTTATAAAATTAATAAGAATGCCTCTCTTCCTATCAACTATGTTAATATGGCTCCTGGCAAATATGAATTTGAAGTTTATGCTTGCAATAATAACGATCAATGGAATTCTCATCCACGAAAAATACAGATTACCATATTACCACCATGGTGGCTTTCCCTTCCAGCTAAAATAGTATATGGAATCCTATTTTTTATTACTCTATATAGCATTTACAGATACTTAATGAGAGTCAATAATTTGAAACATCAAATTCTAATCCAAAAAATAGAACAAGAACAAACAGAAAAAATCAACAAAATGCAATTACAACTTTTTACAAACATATCTCATGAACTAAGAGGGCCTTTATCACTTATTATCGGAATAGAAGAACAAATGCAAAAACAAATTAGTAATATACACACTCTCAATCTTTTAAAAGTATTACATAAAAATACCAGCAGATTATTACAATTAATAAATGAACTTATGGATTTCAGAAAAGCTAAAAGTAATTCCTTTAAGCTTATGGTCCAATCTTTTGATTGTACTGCCTATATACGCTCAATAGCACAAGAATTCAAGAGTATTGCAGAACATAATAATATAGATTATCGGATTATAACCCCACACATTCCGATAAAAGTATACTCAGATCCTATTTTATTAGAAAAGATTATTCTAAATCTGCTTAATAATGCCTTTAAATATTGCAACAGCGGTATTATTGAAATAGAATTAGCTGAAAAAATGGACATAAATAACGAGACATTAAAAAATAGAACAGAAATATTATCCGGTTACAAGGCTAAGGCATATTTCTATATCCGAATAAAAGATACTGGTATTGGAATTTCTGCAGAATCAATAGATAAAGTTTTTGACAGATATTATCAAATTGAAGATTCTGAACATGATCAACATTTAGGATCAGGAGTGGGCCTGGCTCTAGTAAAGGAATTAGTATTATTACATAAGGGAAGCCTTACTTTATATAGTGAACGCAATAAGGGCTGTGAATTTATTCTTTGTTTTCCCGCAGATATCCAGACTATTCATCAAATGAAATCAAACAACAAGAGAAAGAAATTTCAATAAGCAGTTTCTCTACAGACCATTTAAAGAAAAAGCAAAACACATTGCCCGAAGAAAACAAACCCAGTCCAAACACAAAACTACCTATCTTACTCATCGTAGAAGATAATCCTGAAATACAAACTTTTCTTAGAAACAGTTTATCACAGCAATATAACATCATAACAGCCAATCACGACAAGATGCCATAGAGATAATTGAAAAACATATCCCAGATATTATATTAAGTGACTTAATGATGCCTGTTATGAACGGGAATCAATTGTGTGCTACCATCAAAGCTAATCCACAATTCAGTGACATACCATTCATCCTATTGACAGGAAAAGATACACTCCAGGCACAAGAGGAAAGCATGAAATGTGGTGCTGATGTTTTTTACGAAAACCAACAAGTATAAATGTTCTACAAGACACTTTGCAAAACCAGTTAATGCGATCAAAAAAATCCAACAAAAGATTTCACATAACTATCCTCAAATGGCAATTTATAATCGGTTAACATCTGAAGAAACTGAATTAGCTCAAAAAATTATATCTATTATCAATAAGAATATTTCAAATCCTGAATTAGATGCAAATCAAATCAGCAACCTAATGGGAATTAGCAGAAGTGGACTTTATCTGAAAACAAAAAACATTTTCAATGTCTCTATTATTGAATTAGTAAGAGAAATTAGATTGACTAAAGCTATACAAATAATGTGTGAAGGTAATCATTCAATGGCAGAAATTGCTAGTAAGGTAGGATTTTTAAATCAATCGTATTTTACAGCTTCGTTCAAGAAAAAATACAATATGACCCCAACGCAATATATAAAACAGCTTAAAAATGAGACAAATAAGTCCTGATAAAAACGCACTTACGTTTACTCCAAAACGCAAGGACGTTTGAAACCAAACGCAAGTACATTTCATCTGAAACGCCCTTGCGTTTCAATCCAAACGTAAAGGCGTTTTTTTACCAGGAAGGAGTCTTCAAAAAATAACGTCCACAGTCCCGGAAAACTCACCGGAAACTGCGGACGTTTTGTATATAAAATAATATGCGATGCTTAGAAAGCCTTATGGTAGAGTGCTTCAATGTCTTCTACTGAAGTCGGACGCGGGTTACCTTCGGTGCAGACATCATTGAATGCATCGATAGCCAACTGATGCAAGTCTTCTTCCTTCACACCGATTTCATGCAACTTCTGTGGAATACCGATACTCAAAGAAAGCTGGCGAACAGCTTCTACCGCAGCTTTTACACCTTCTGCTTCGCTCATGCCGGTAGTATCTACTCCCATCGCCTTAGCAATATCCAGGGTATTTTGGTGCGGCAGGAGATTCTGCATTGTATTCCATGGACGTAAGGCAACAACAATGCATTGGCTACGCCGTGCGGAGTGTCATAGTGCGCACCGAGAGGATGAGCCATAGAGTGAACGATTCCCAGACCTACGTTGCTGAATCCCATTCCGGCAATATACTGTGCCTGCGACATGGCTTCACGAGCTACCGGATCACTGCCATTGTCCACAGCAGCCTTCAGATTCTTGGCAATCATCTCAATGCCTCAGTTCAAACATATCTGACATCACCCAGGCTCCCGGAGTAATGTAGCTTTCAATAGCATGTGTCAGGGCATCCATACCTGTAGCCGCAGTCAGGCCCTTCGGCATAGAATACATCAGTTCAGGGTCTACGATAGCTACTGACGGAATATCGTTCGGGTCTACACATACCATTTCTTGGTAGCAGCCTCATCAATAATCACATAGTTGATGGTTACCTCAGCTGCAGTTCCCGCAGTAGTAGGCAGAGCAAAAGTAGGCACAGCTTTATGATGCGTATCTGCTACTCCTTCCAATGAACGCACATCGCAAATTCCGGATTGTTTACTACGATACCGATACCTTTAGCCGTGTCAATGGAAGAACCGCCACCCAATGCAACGATAAAGTCGGCACCGGAAGCTTGAAAGCTGCCACACCGTTCTGCACATTGGCAATGGTAGGATTGGCTTTTACATCACTGTATATTTCGTAAGGAATACCTGCCTTTCGAACACTTCCACCACTTGTCGGCTACGTGAAAACGAATCAGTCCTTGTCAGTTACAAAAAAGCTTTCTTGAAACCTCTACGGCCTGCTTCTGTAGCGATAGCTTCGCGACATCCGGCACCAAAGTAAGAGGTCTCGTTCAAAATCATTCTGTACATAATTTCATGGTTTTAAAAGGTTAGATTTAATATTTATTTCGGAAGATGGAACACGTCCGTCAGTTCCTGCATTTGTTCTTTCGTCATACCGTCCGGTTCAAATCCCATGCAACGGGCATTGATGTAAATCTGGGCAGCCTTGGTCAGCACGTCAATCTGGTCGAATGCATCCATTACATCGGTACCTACGGCAAACACGCCGTGTTTTTCCCACATTACCACATCATAGTCGTCCAGTTCCTTCAGTGTAGCATCTGCCAGTTCTACTGAGCTCGGCATTTTATAAGGTACGATACCCAATCCACGCGGACAGAATGCCTTTGTTTCCGGAATCATACTCCACAACAGATAAGTCAGCACATCCTTTTCCAGGAACTTCGGAGTATGGCTCATTGCCACCAGTTCGATGGGGTGTGTATGTACGGTAGCCTTTTTCTGGGCACCTTCCGCAATCAGCGTATTGTGAACAGTCAGGTGAGAAGCCACTTCCGAAGTCGGCATCACCGGCTGGTCAGCGATAATGACATAGCTGGCACAATCGTCACAGATACGAATCACTGAACCGTTTTCCATCGGCCAGCGAGCCAGGTCGCGCATACGTTTCTGTGTACCTTTGCAGAAGAAATAACAGCCTTTCAGATGCGGTAATACTGCTCCAATCTGTTTCGGTTCACTGATGGCCGGCATCTGACGGATTTCATCGTCAACAAACTCTGTTACATTGATAGTAATATTTCCACCGTTGCGTTCAGCCCATCCTTTTTGCCACAAATATCCGGCCACTTCGGCCACTTTATTGATTTCACGGGCCAAACCCGGACGTCCTTCAAGAATTGATTTCATTATATTATGTATTTAAATTTGATTTTTATTTCAATAACTGCGGAAGGAAAGAAGATACAATCAGGACAATCAGTCCCAGTACCAGTACCAGATGGTCTTTGCAGAACATCCTTCCATTCCTTCAGAATAATTCCCCACACATTCGAGAATGTCACGTTTAGCGACATCAGGATACACCAGGAGAACGTAAGCAGTACCGGTGAAGCTATCAGGAAACCTTTTCCCAGACTCAAGCCAAAGAACTGACTATACCATAACACACCGGCCAACGCACAGAACAGAATGTTGTTCACATACAATGAGGTCTTTCCATAGTCACCCCATGTCTTGTTCTTTGCATTCTGATAAAAACAGTACACCATGTTGGTAAGGAAACCTCCGGCAGTTACCATAAGAGTAGCCGGCAAAGTTTTATACACTTCTGCGCTTTCCGGGAAACACAAACTCTGTCCGAATCCTAATCCGATACTGAAACAGGCGCTCATGAAACCGGCCAATAAAGCTACGAAAATTCCTTTAGTAAAATTGAAATCTTTCACAGCTTTTTTCTTTTCTTCCTCACTCAGGCTGGCAGACTTCATATTTCCGGCATAACCGATGATGCCAATACCCAGCAAAGTCACAATCACTCCCACAATAACCGGCATGGTCAGTTCCTCCATGTGACCAGTAAATATGGGTGTCAAGATTGTTCCCAGTCCGGCACAGGTTCCCAGCGAGATAGACTGTCCCAATGCTACTCCAAGGTAGCGCATACTCAAACCAAATGTCAGACCACCCACTCCCCAGAGTACACCGAAGAACATCGCCCAAAGCGTATCGGCTGGATGAGCTGCATAAATCTCAAAAAGGCTGTGTCCATCCGGAACAGCCAGCAACGCGCCCAAGAAAGGAAAAACAAGCCAGGCAAAAACTCCCTGCACAATCCAGTAAGATTCCCAGCTCCAGTTCTTTATTTTATTGATGGGTACATAGCAGCTCGACTGGCAGAATGCTCCCACTGCAATAATCAACAATCCGATAATGATTTCCATAGCCTATAAATTAAGCCAGCCGGACAACGGGCAAGACAAGCTTTTCCCGTCGTCCGGCTGTAAGATTAATTTCTCTTAGAAGTTACTTCCGCTTCGTATTTTTCTACTTCAGCAATGTATTCTTCGCCTACAGGTACATTGTTCTTCAAGCAGAACATATCCCATACAGCTCCCCAAGGCAATGACTTGCATTCTTCGAGCAATGCCAGACGCTGGAAGCCACGGTCAGTTTCTTCATAGTCACGCAGCGTGTTCAGCGGTTCGAGCAATGCCTGCAACAGGCACTTCTGTGTAGCACGCATACCGATTACATACGCACCGATACGGTTGATAGATGCATCGAAGTAATCCAAACCGATGTGTACACGGTTCAACGCATTGCAACGTACGATTTCCTTGCACAAATCGAGTGTATCGTCGTTCATGATAGTTACATGGTCTGAGTCCCAACGAACCGGACGGCTTACGTGCAACATCAGTTCCGGTACATAGAGCAACAGAGAAGAAACTTTATCAGCCACACTTTCTGTCGGATGGAAGTGACCGGTATCGAGTGTAATCAGTTTCTGGTTCTGTACACCATAACCAATATAGAAGTCGTTAGAACCCACTGTATAGCTTTCCAGACCAATACCGAATACTTTTGATTCGATACAGTCCTTCATATGATCGTATTTCTGTGCAAAAATCTGGTCCAAAGAATCTTTCAGCAATGCACGGTACTTCATACGGTTTACGGTAATATCCTTGCTACCATCGTGTACCCACAAGTTCATGATACATGCATCTCCCTGACGCTTACCCATTTCTTCAGCAATGGCACGGCAACGCTTAGTATGTTCAATCCAGAAATCACGGATAGCCTTGTCAGGATTTGACAAAGACAAGTTTCCAGACTTCGGGTGAGAGAAAGAAGTAGAGTTGAAATCCAGCTTCATGTCATTTTCTTTTGACCACTGCATCCAGCCTTCAAAATGTTTTACTTCTACCTGGTCACGGTCTACAAACTGTCCACCGAATTCACCATAGATTTCGTGCAAGTTCAAGCGATGTTTTCCCGGTACGTAAGAAGCAGCCTTCAGGATATCTGCACGCAATTCCTCAATGTTACGAGCCTTTCCCGGATAATTTCCGGTAGCCTGAATACCTCCGGTCAGTGAACCCTGTGATTCGAATCCGGTCACATCGTCTGCCTGCCAGCAGTGCATAGACATAGGTACAGACTGTAAAGTTTCCATTACGGCATCTGTATCGATACCCAATTTGGCATAGCGTTCTTTTAGCTATTTCATACGCATTGATAATCTGTTGTTCTTTCATGGCAAATTATTTTTTAATGATTGATATATATTTCTGATAAGCTTCATTCCACACTTCCGTATCTGCCGGTGAGAAATAATCCGGTTCCACATTGACGGAAATCACGTTACGCATTTCCTGCAACGTACTTACTACTCCGGCAGCTTTAGCCTGAAGCATGATATTTCCAATTGAAGATGCCTCGCTCGGTCCGGCCACAACCGGCAAGCCGATAGCATTGAAGTAAACTGATTCAGCAGTTTGTTGCGTGAACCTCCTCCAATGATATGCAACTTTCAATCGGATTTACGGAAAGTTCACGGAATACATCGAGTACCTCACGGTATTTCAGTGCCAGACTCTCAAAGATGACACGGATAAACTCACCATGTGTCTGCGGTGCATTCTGTCCCGTACGTGCACAATATTCACAAATGGCTTTAGGCATATCCTGTGGATTGGTAAATCCCGGGTCATCCGGATTGATGAAGCAAGCAAACGGGCGAGCAGCCTGAGCCAGTTCCACCATCTGCGGATACGTATAATCCGTTCCTTCCTTATGCCATTTCTTCAGACATTGTTCTACAATCCACATACCTGTGATATTCTTCAGCAAGCGAATGGTACCGTCTACTCCTCCTTCGTTCGTAATATTATAGTGAGTTGTCTTTTCATTCACAACCGGACTATCTGTTTCAATTCCCATCAATGACCATGTACCTGAACTCAGGTAAGCAAAGTTCTTGTTGGCAGCCGGTACAGCCGCTACGGCAGAAGCTGTATCGTGTCCGGCTACGGCAATTACCGGAACAGATTCTATCTGAAGTTCTTCACACAAATCCTCGGTCAGCATACCGACTTAGCTCCCGGTTCTACCATATCCGCAAACAAGGATTTGCTGACACCCAGGACTTCCAACAATTTTTCATCTAATTTGCGTGTTTCCGGATTCAGCAACTGAGAAGTAGATGCAATGGTATATTCTGTCACCATCTTGCCTGTCAACAAGTAAGAAAGCGCATCCGGCATAAAGAGCAGACGACTGGCGTGCGTCAGTCCGAAGTCCTTCCGTTGTTTCAACGTGTACAACTGGAAAATACTGTTGAAATCCATGTGCTGGATTCCCGTCTTTCCATATAACTCATCTGCCGGCATCACCTTTTCAAAGAACTCTTCCTTCTTACCGATGGTCTGCGGGTCACGATACGCATACGGAAGACCTATCAATGCCCCTTCCTCGTTCACAAAAGCAAAATCCACTCCCCATGTATCAATACCGATAGAAGTGACAGGTACTTTTTTCTGTGCCACGGCAGCCAGACCTTTCTTCAAATTCTCATACAAGGAAAAATATTCCAATAAAAATGTCCGTTGAGTTGCAGCATCTGGTTCGGGAAGCGAGTAACTTCTTCCAGTGTCAATTTATCACCGGTCAGCGTCCCCAATATGGTTCTTCCGCTAGTTGCTCCTAAATCAAATGCAATAAAATATTTGGAATCCATGCTAAAAGTTTATTTGGTTAACTACTGTGGCAAAAGTAGAAAGAAAAAATTCCCTTCTTGCGGAAGAAATGACTTAAAATATAAGTTTTTGATTTTTCCTGCCGACGAAAATTCAGGAGTTTATCAGGGATTTTTATCTTTGCGAAGAAAGGGACAAAAAATGGAAAAGAACAGCGTAAACTATAAATATCTGGTACGAAGTCCGCGCGATATAGACTGGGGAATTACCGTGGATACCGTAGGTTCGGAACCCATTCCACCCAACTACCCGGTATACCCACCTCGTACCGGACATCCGGATGCCTTTTATTTCACTCCCTCACGCGGCCGTGTGCTGGACAGCTACCAGCTATTATACATCACTCACGGAAAAGGCTATTTCTATACCTCTCCCGATACTTTCATCGAAATCAAGGAAGGAGACATCTTGATTCTCCAGCCTCACGTATGGCACAGCTATTTCCCCGATAAAAAAACCGGCTGGCAGGAATACTGGATCGGATTTCAGGGAATCAACATGGACAGCCGTTTTCAAAACAATTTTTTGCGAAAGACCAGATTGTATATCACATCGGTGTGCAGGACAGCATCGTCAAACTTTACGAACAAGCCATTCAAGTGGCCATGGAAGAAAAGGCAGCCTGCCAGCAATATCTGGCCGGTATTGCCAATCTTATCTTAGGCATGACCATGTACTACTCGCAGAACTACGAGTTCGACAACAAAGCTACCGAACAGATTAGCAAAGCCAAGGTGTTCATCCGCGAGAACCTGTTAAAAGGTATCGGTCCGGAAGAAGTTGCCGACTCCCTGCACATGAGTTATTCCTGGTTCCGGAAACTATTCAAAGAGTATACCGGCCTTTCTCCGGCACACTACATTCAGGAACTGAAAATCCAACAGGCCAAAGATTTGCTGGCCACCACTCAGCGAAGCACCAAAGAAATAGCCTATTACCTGACCTTTGACGATATACCTTACTTTACCAAGGTTTTCAAGAAATATACAGGATACACTCCGCAATCCTACCGAAAAAATTCGGAAGAGAATAAAAATACAACCTCCTTCTGCGCTGAAGAATTGCTCACAGCAAGCAGAAGGAGGTTGCTTTGTTTTATGCCGATGTATAGCCGAGAATTATTTCACTACAAAATGGTAAGTTCCCGACAACAATTCCGCCTTACACATTCCACCCTGATACGTCACTTCTTTTATACCCTCTTTTCCAGCTTGTAACGCGCGACCATTTTCAGTTACGCTATCCATTGAAGCAGCAGTCAAATAAAGTGTCGCACTGGTATTCGCCGGAACCGTGAATGAATACCTCACTTCTCCATCCTTCACTTCCCATGCGCTTTCTATACGTCCGTACAGCGAATCATAATATCCTCTGGCAAAAGTCATCTTTCCTGTAGGGTCTACCTTCGGACAAAGCACAAAATGCTTGAATCCCGGATGATGCTCATCCCGCATAATTCCCAGCGAGTAGGCATACATCCAAGCCCCGACGGCTCCAAAGGAATAATGGTTAAACGAGTTCATCCGGTTGTTCTCTCCAAATCCGTCGACATGCGTATACGAGTTCAGGCGTTCCCAAATGGTAGTAGCTCCCTGCTCCACAGAATACAACCACGAAGGATAAGTAGTCTGTTGCAACAAGTTATAGGCTACCTCATCATATCCATTATCCGAAAGTGCCTTGCTAATCCATGCCGTACCGATAAATCCCGTCATCAGCGAATAAGCCGGATAAGTCTTTCCATCGTCCGCCACATTCTCCCGCTGCACCGTATGCGCCAGATTAGCTGCAAACCGCTCTTTCCATTCCGGATTCACAATGCCGAAAGACAAAGGAAGCACATACGAGGTCTGTATATCCACCAGTTTTCCCTTTTCCGGACCGTTTGTTCCCGAAGAAATCGTTTTCGCCGTCTGCGGGTCGATATATGTACGGTTAAAAAACGACTTACGTTCGTCATACAACTTCTCAAACTTTTTCTGCATCCTCCTTTTTACCTAAAATCTGAGCCACCTTTTTCATGATGTCCAGGTCATAGAGAAAGTACGCTTCCCACATCAGTGTCTTGTCATTCTTGTTATCCTCCGGTCCCAGCCAGTCACCCAAGTTTCCCCAGACCTTCTCCTGTTCCAGTACGCCCGTCTCCGGATTGATATTCTTGGTCCGCACATAATCCACATAACGGCACATCGCCTCATAGTGCTCTGCCAGCAAGCTCTTGTCACCATATTGCTGATACACTTCCCACGGCACTGTAATACCTGCACTTCCCCACAGTAGACCACCAAATCCGCCACCTAGAGGAGCCACATCCGGGAAACGGCCATCCTCACGCTGTACGTCCCTCATGGCACACAAATAACGACGCAAGAACTGCGGCACATCTACCAGGTAAGTAGCCGTGCGGGAGAAGACCGATATATCACCCGCCCATCCCAAACGCTCGTTACGTTGCGGACAGTCGGTTGGGATAGAGAAGAAATTGGCATAAGTAGACCACACAATATTGTGCCACAACTGGTTAACCTTCTCATTAGACGTTTCATACTTAGATGCCAGTCCGTCAATCGAACTCAACACCACTCCTTTCACATCCTCCAGCGGCAAAGCCTTGTCTATGCCCGTAATCTCAATAAATCGGTATCCATGATAGGTAAATCTCGGCGCAATCATTTCATTTCCTCCTTTCGTGATGTATTTATCCTGCGCCATAGCTGCACGAATATTTTCCAGCATAATCATTCCCTCATTTCCGGCATAACGCGGCAAGTCGGGATATTTCACCTCGGCATAACGCAGATTGATTTCCTGTCCTGCCTTCATTCCCTTGAGGGTGATTTCAGGCACTCCCACCATATTCTGCCCCATATCGTACACAAAGATGCCCGGACGAACCTCTTCTACCGATTGTGCCGTCAGCTTCTGAATGGCCTTTACCGTCTGACCGTATTGAGCCACCAAGTGGAAATTAGAATAATCATCGACTTTTGGCATTGTTCCTCCACCTAACCGACTGACATGACCTCCGAGCGAGACTTCTACTGCTTTCGTCCAGGCCGAATCATCATATCCCGCTTTCGTCCATCCTTCAATCGCTTTTTCTCTCAAGGCATCATATACCTCGCCCTGAAAGAAACTACCATACACCACAGGCCCCTGATTAAAATACTTCCACGTATCTGGAGAAGTTACGATTGTCTGTACCTGACCATCTTCATAAGTCACAACCAACTGTGCCAGCAACGACTGACGGTCACCAAAGAAATTCCAGTTTTCTCCGGCATAAGTTGCTCCTCCGCTCCACCATCCTTCGGCCAAATTGCTCCAACGGCATTCTTCCCTTTCGCAATCAGTTTTGTCACATCGTACACCTGATACAGATGCGTTTTATTATACTGTGTCACACCCGGATTAAAATAGTCCTCTCCCACACGCTGTCCGTTGAGATATATTTCATAAATACCCCGGGAAGTCACATACAAACGCGCCTTACGAACCTTATGGGAGGAAGTCACAAACTCCGTACGCAGCATCGGCATAGCGTTACGGCTGGGATTCTGTACATAGCACTTCTTTGCGCCATTCAACAGTTTAGCATCCAAGGTGACAGAAGCTAACTTGTTCTCCGGACTCCGGAAATTGCGAATATCCGTTCTGACTCCTGAAAAATCAGTTGCGTGCTCCAACACATACCCCACATCACCGACTACCGGAAACGCCACGAAATCACCTCCCTGTCCCAAAGGATTCAGATTCACTTCCCCAATCTGCACCTCTCCTTTTTTCAGTGTAGTGAAACCCAGATTGGAATACAAAGAGAACGTATGCGACTGATATTGATTCTCCGCATTCAGCACATCAGCGGGCAACATAAAAGATTTCAAAGGAACAGAAGTTTGTCATCCGGCCGATAACCGGCACGATAAATATGTACCCAGGCATTTCGTCCGTCTTTCAAAGGAGACAAATCGAATTCTATTTTTATGTATGACTCATCCTTTCCGCTGGCAATGTGATAAATGTTCTTATTCGCATCCATCAGACGTTCATCGTTGGCACCATACACAAATGCTATCTTACGCGACGCAGCCTGCTTTTCATCTGAAATGAACAATCCAGTCTGAATACTGGCAAATAATGTGAATAAAGCACCATATCCTCGTCACTGCCTCCAATCCAACGTGCTCCGTTCCAGCCCTCTTTATCATCAGACGTCATCAGGCTTGTCTTCAAACCAAGAATTCTTTTTCCGCAATTTCTCCCTTATTGTTCCAGATTTTTACTTCCAGGTATAACGGGTAGCCGCTTCAACGCCTCTCCCTGATAAGTCACATGCTGGGACACATCTGTTGTCACTTTTCCGGAATTCCAGACTACCTTTCCAGCCTCATCCTTTACCTCTAATTGATAAGCTGTCTGATATATGCCTCTTTCGTGTGGGTTACTTACAAGTTGCCAGCCGAATCTGGGGACTGACGTATCTAACCCTAAAGGATTCTCAGCTAACCCCACTTTCATTTCAGCTATTGACATGTATTCCTTCCTATAAGTGCTGCTCGATAAAATTATTCCTAACAAAATTATTATCGAAGTGATTTAAACTTTTCTTTTCCTTGCACATTTTCTCAATAGCATAACGGAAAAAGCGATGTAGTTCCATGATTCCCAGTTTCTGAGCGTTGTATCAAATCGATTCAAAATAGTTCTGAAACTGTCCATCCACGCGTTTGTCCGTTCTATGGAGTATCGTTCCCTATACAACAATTCA
>ENA-OQHP01000165-OQHP01000165.1-human-gut-metagenome-genome-assembly--contig:-NODE-165-length-21452-cov-2.345369_pt1 | contig 21452 bp, 19 predicted proteins | sample MGYA00242563_ERZ504717 | MGnify/ENA primary metagenome ERZ504717 (study PRJEB26092, sample SAMD00036212) | human gut metagenome | host: Homo sapiens | study: EMG produced TPA metagenomics assembly of... | reverse complement strand
TAAAGTTGGTAAAGTTCGTCGTGCTAAATTGTACTATTTACGTGCTCTTACTGGCAAGAAAGCTAGAATTCAGGAAAAAAGAGTTAATCAGTAAGATTTATCATTCCTACATAAAGAGTATTCTCTTCCCGAGAATACTCCTTTTTTAATTTACATCCCCTTTACCACGATTTTTTATATAATCATGAACAAACAGACTTGAAATAGCATTTATATTTAATATTGAATCAAACTTAAACCATTTATGAAAAGAATAATGTTCATTTAGGAGTAAGCATCATTATGGCCTTACTTACTGTTACCGCAGCTTGGCAGGTTGGTGGCTCGGAGCGTCTCTGCCTCTAGATATATCTGATACCACTCAACAAATAGCAGCATTACTCACCGCTTCTGCTTGTACATGGATACTCTATATTGTAAGTCGCAAAGTACTGACAAAAATCAGTCTCAAACCATACTAAATATATAGTCCATTAAAACAAAAAGGTCAACCGATTCTATATCATTCTCGATTGACCTTCTTATTTAAAATCTTGTTTTCATCATTCCTTATTTTCTGTTTCCTGTATCCCGGACTCTTCCTTTCCACGTAAATAAACAGAAGGTGCCACACCGAATTGTTGCTTAAAACATTTACTAAAATAGAACGGATCATTAATACCTACTTTATAAGAAACTTCGGCTACCGTATAACGATTTTCCAACAACAGTTCCGCCGCTTTCTTCATACGAATAATCCGGATATATTCATTGGGTGAATATCCCGTCACCCCACGTACCTTACGATAAAAAACGGTTCGTCCCAATCCCATCATCGAAGCAAACTCATCAATCGTAAACTGAGCATTACCAATCTGTTGATCCATAACCATCTGTAATCTGTCAGCAAATTCTTTATCCTTATCAGAGGTACAAATAGCCGGTCGTACCATATTCGGATCATTCGAAAATTTCTCACGTAATTTCTCACGTTGCTCTATTAGTTTGAAAGCGCGTGCCAACAGTAGTTTCGGGCTAAAAGGCTTAGTAATATATGCATCCGCACCACTTTCCACGCCTTCCAAATGACTTTCGGCAGATTCATAGCTGTCAATAAAATAATAGGTATATGACTTGTATCAAAATCATTCTTCAATTTTCGGGTTACCTCAAATCCTGTCATCCCCGGCATCAGCACATCACAGATTATCAAATCAGCATCATACGTACGTGCACGTTCCAATCCAGACGGACCATCCGCCTCGGCCACAACTTCAAAATATTGTCCCACTTCTTCTTTCAAAAACTCACGTACATCGTTATCATCTTCTATAATAAGTACTTTACGCTTATTAAGTGGTGCAGATGGAAGTTCCACGCCCCCTTCTTGCGCCGATATTTCTTCTGCAAGAACAGCTGCATGATGTACTTCCTCCTCTTCCAACAACACATTATGGGGAATCAGAAAATCTTTTTCCTCATAAACAGAAATATCAGTAGGCAAACTGACCGTAAATATAGACCCACCACCTTCATTTTCAGTATATACTATCGTACCTTTATGTACACACACCAGTTCATGTGTCAAATGCAGGCCAACTCCGACACTACTACCCGAAAAGCTACTTTGCATAAAACGCTTAAATAACTCATTACGTTTCTCTTTAGGAATGCCTACACCGGAATCGGCTACCGATATGACCAACTGTTTCTTTGCTTCATCCACCGTCACAGAAAAGTCACTTTTCCACCGCTGGGTGTATATTTGAAAGCATTAGACAACCAAATTATAAGTCACTTTGTCCAAATAACCCTTATCGATAAACATCTTATAAGAAGCTACAGATGGCAAGAACTTGAAATCCATATTCTTAGACTCAGCAGCATCATTGAAACTCAAGAAGATTTCATACAAGAAAGCCATGACATCCGTTTCCTCCAAAGAAAGGGCCAGTTTATTATTCTGCATCTTACGGAATTCCAGCAACTGATTGATAAGACGCAACATACGCTGGGTGCTTTTATCCATGACCTTCAATGAATAAGCCATTTCTTTAGGGATTTTACCACCACGCTGCATCTTTTCCAATGCTCCTTGTATCAAAGTCAAGGGAGTACGGACTCATGAGAGATATTCGTGAAAAAAACTAATTTATACTCTGTCAGCTGTTTCTCCACCTGTATACGATTACGCAAAGTATTAAAGTCACGCATCAGTCTGAAAGTGATATATAGCGCCACCCCTATCAAAATAGCATAAATAAAGAAAGCCCAAGTAGTTTTCCAAAAAGGAGGAACAACAATAATCTTCAAAACCGTTTCTTTATCTCCCCACACACCGACCCCATTGCAAGCTTTCACCCGCAATTTATAAGTACCGGGTGCCAGGTTCTTATAAGCTGCAAAATTCAACGAAGACGGTATACTCCACTCTTTATCATAATTATCCAACCGATACGTATATTTAGTACTATTCGTTCCGGAATAATCAAATGTAGAGAAATCTATGACAAAAGAATTTTGAAAATATTTCAACTCGATTTCATCTGTATAAATCAACGAACGGTCTAACGGAGAATCCACATCGCCCGGGCGCATGGCAATACCATTAATTCGAAGATTGGTAAAAGCTGCCATAGGAGTTACAGTGGAATTATTCACAATTTGCCGGGAGTGATAACAACCAATCCATAATTAGAACCAAACATCAGTTTGCCATCCTTACTCACACAACCACTGTTCTCACTATAGACATTCCCCAACGCATATGCCGAGAAAAAAGAAAATTTTCAAAGGCATGTGTATCCGGATCAAAACGAGAAATACCATATTCCGTCGCAACCCCAAGTTTGCCTTCCCTGTCTTCAACAATAGATTGCACCATACTGTTTACCAGTCCGTTACTTCCATCATAATGCTCAAAAGTCAAGTTTCTGTAATCACCTTCTGGCATACACATACTGAAGCCTTTTCCTGAAGTACCTACCATATCCGGCCTTACTATCTTGATGGATACATTTTATTTCATTACTACGTAACTTACCGTTATTATAATTATAAGTAATATAGTTATCCGGGTCATTCATTAACGAATCAGGATTAAATATGTAAACTCCGGCACTGGTGCCACCCATATCCATCCATTATTGTCTTCCTGTATCACACGAATCTGGCGCTGGCTATAAAAATTGTTCAAAACCGCTTGAATACATACTTATCCTTTTCCTTCACCGCCAAATTCAATCCACCGCCAAAAGTACCTATCCACATTCTATTCTTCCGATCCCGGTAAAGAGTAAAAATATTATTATTCCCAATAGACAGAGGATCATCCGAGTGATAAGTGTACCATTTTCCGTCAATACTCAATCCGTTTCCACGGCTACCCAACCAAATACTACCATCAGCCCTTCCTCAACAGCATAAATGTTAGAATCAAAATAACGACTGCTCTCTATCGTTTTCAAATGAGGGTCATAAATATACAATCCTCCACGACGGGTACCCAGCCAAATCTTATCATCAGGCATACGGTTGATCATACGCACGGTATTTGAACGGTCTGATAAAGTTTCATCTTCAGGAAAAACACGCTCAGCTCCTTCATTCAAGACCGAAAGACGAGAAATACCCGTATATTCCGAACTGACCCAAATACCACCGGCTCGATCCTCCATAATATATTGCAAGAAATTTGAAGTGATATGACTGAATCCATTAATATTGGATTCGAAATGCTGCAATTCATCAGTTGCCAAATCATAAGCAAACAAACCGTTACCATAAGTGGAAATCCAAACAATATCACGAGAATCATGAACGATGTGGTAACGTTCCTCATCTATATAATTTACTTTATCAGCCGGAATCAGTTGGAAAGACTTGACAAATCTGGTCTTGGCGTTGACATACCATACCTTACCTGTATGATTATAAATCCAGAAATTCCCCCGGTTGTCAATCTGAACTTGTCCTCTTGCTATATTCAGTTCCGTATCCCGGCTCACCTGATGAGTTCTCAAATTAAAGACATAACTGCCATCTTCCGTAAAAACGATCCAATCGTTTTGCAAGCGCATGGTACTATATACTTTACTACCTTCACCTAAACGGGTAACAATACGGCTATCCTCTCCTTCTCTCTTCAACGAAATTGTTCCTGTTCCCGAAAGAAAAAAAACATCTTTACCAAAAGACATCATCTTGAAGGCATCATGATTTTCTTCCACCAATACTGCCTTGTTCCCTACCACTTGAGCTATACCGTCATGGCTACCAATCCATATTCTTCCTTGCTCATCCTCAGATATATAAGTAATATTATTAGAAGGGAGATTGTTGATTTTCTTTCTTGAAAACCACAGATGTAAATTCACCATTCATATAAGTCACTTTACGACACCCGTTTCCATCCTGCCACAACCAAACATTACCTTCACGGTCAGTCATCTTGTAACTATACAGTTGCTCATATTCCCCACAACCGGTAAAATCAACAAAACAATCTTTCTTCAGATCATAACAACTAAACAACTCGGCAGAAGTCGCAATCCATAAGAAACCATTTTTATCTTCTTCCAAATCGCGAATCCGATGGTCTATCAACGAAATTTTATTTCCACCCTCAGGACGATAAGTCACAAACGAATTCCCGTCATAACGACTAAGTCCATTCAGCGTTCCCATCCAAATAAAACCTTTGCTATCCTGATATATATACCGAATTGAGTTATTGGCGACCCCATCTCCCGTAGTCATATGAGTAGAACGCACCTCGACTGATGCGGCAATACTCTGACTGAAAAGAATAAAGAATGCCCATAGAGCATAGATGTGTTTTTTCATATCATTTATCACAGTGTTTTTGTCTTGCAAAGGTATAAAAAAGAGTGTATCAGAATGAATCGATACACTCTTTTTATTTTAATCCATATGGAAGACCTCGGGCAGCGGAATAGTAACCGGAGAGTTATCCGGATTCACTTCCATGATATCCGCCATATAGTCCCACCATTTCTGCACGATAGGATTGGCTCCCATATCTTGCGAAGACTCCTCTCCTTTAGTTTTCTGACAAGCAAACAGAATATTTGTATCCTTGTCCCAATAAATGGAGTAATCATATACTCCTCCATCGGACAACATTTTTTTTAATTCCGGCCAAATGGCTGCATGTCTCTTCTCATACTCTTTCTCGAAGCCCGGCTTCAAGAACATTTTAAAAGCTTCACGTTTCATGGTATTTTCCTCCTTTTTATAAAGTCCTTGTTTTTACTTATTTAGTTTCTCCATCCATTACATGGAAAATTGGTTCGGAAGTCTTTTGTTCCGTACGGTAATATTGCACGGCACTATCATTCATTTTAGGATGCTGCTTGTTCAGCAAATTAATCATCTCAGCACCCGCCCAAAGTACCGGTCCATAGCCGTGGGCAGCATACACATTGACCGGACGATAATAATAAAAAGCCGGATCAAAAGCCATACCTGTACCTACACAAGTTCCGTCCACCTGACCTTCCGCATTGATTTGGGTGGTAACGGCATGCCATCCCAACTGTGCCACCGGACCGTATGCCATAGCGTCAATCCATCCTTTATTGATAGCATGGGCAAAGCAATATACATAAATAGCCGTGGCCGAGGTTCCAGATAAGAATCGTTACGATCCAGCAACTGATGCCAGAAACCTTCACCACTCTGGCAGGCAGCAAGACCACGTACATGAGCACGGAACAGCTCCAGTATTTTATCGCGCTGAGGATAATCCTCCGGCAACACATCCAAGACCTCACACATAGTCAACAACGCCCAACCATTGGCACGTCCCCAATGGAAAGCAGGATGATCCTGCATACCTTCCACCCATCCATGACGGAAAAGGTTTTTCCCGGGTACCCACATACGGTCCGCAAATTGAAATATCTGACGTACAGCTTCGCTCAAATACATTTGCTTTTTATCACCGGCAATACATGAATACCAAGCTACCGGCGGAATACCCATAAACATATCGTCCAACCACAGCGTATTATGTTGTGGACGGGTACGGGCAAATGTTCCATCAGCAAGACGATACTCCTTATTCACAATAAAATCCATATAATTATCAATCAACGGCTTAAGTTCCGGTGAATTTTCCTTCATCTGCACCTTGACCATAGCCGCACACACCGCCCCGGCATCATCCAATGCATGAGGAGTCAGAATTTGTTTCATCTGCGGATCTACAGTTCCATACTTTTCCAATACCTTACGGAAGTGCGGAGCAACCTCGGCCAGAAACTGAAAACGATCTGTTACATATTTATAATAAGCCTGATCCCCCGTAGCCTCAGCAGCAGCCAACATAGCTGAATAAGTCACCCCCCATTCATAACTTGCCAAACGGAAAGCACCTCGTTCCAGCTGTGCATCAGCCGTCATATTGGCATAATCCGTAATAACCTTACCTGTATTCTTATCAACGACACGAGTCGGAGTATTCTTTTCCAAATAACGAAGGACACGATCCATATCGGCCTTTATCTCCTCTGTAGTGAGCATACCGTAAGGCACTTTGTATGCAGGTTGCAACAAATGTAACGGCGTATTCGAATCATTCAGTACTTCTTTCTTCTTTTGCGCATTCGCACCCGTTCCAGCCAGCAGCAACAGAGCGCCCATCATGCTTAATGTTTTCAGATTCATGGTATATAGTCTTTATTTATTTTTAAATTCATAACCTCTAAATATCCCCTCTTTCAAGTCCGGTCCGAAATAAAAACCAGGCTGGGTAGGCTGGTTGTATGCCACATTTTGAGTAGCGATACTGATACGATACACCGGATCTTCCAAGAAAGTATGAAAACGGTATTCAGTCGGTATCCGCGACACATACAGACGAAGTGCCGAATTATCTTCCGTACGGAGCAGCACCTCCTCACGCCAATCACCTATTATATCTCCCTGCAAACAAGGATGGGACTTCGTACCATTATTTGAATCCGTTCCATCAAATATCATTAACGGACGACATACATCGTCTTCCCAATCATACTTGGTTATCCTGTTTTTATCCAGCAACTCACGAAGCAAATCTCCATCCCACCATACAGCCATATTGACTGAAAAGCTCTTGAGGTCAGGACGAATCACTTCACCTTTTATATTACGTACTCCTTTTGAATCGGATGACCACATCTCCACTCCCGGATTGCGCGGATCAACATCAGCAGCCATACACCGGCCTACATCTATACTACTTTCACCTGAAACAGCACTTCACCCGTAGCCGCATTACGGAAGTGAACCATCTTTCTTATTTTCATGACAATCCCAAACCTGCAAGCCTTTTAATCTGGGAGCAAATTGTGTCAGATGCATAGCGTCTCCATGCCCCATACGGTAGAATACAATCCTTTTCCATCATGATCAATGGCACAAGAACCATACATTATTTCATCACATCCGTCACCGTCCACATCGCCTACGCGAAGATTATGGTTCCCCTGCCCGGCATAGTCTCCACACCCCGGATTATTGCTGTCGAACACCCAATGTTGTTTCAAGTTCTTACCATCCCAGTCGAATGCCGCCAGCACAGTGCGGGTATAATATCCGCGGCACATCACCACACTGGGATGTACTCCATCCAGATAAGCCACACAAGCCAGGAAACGGTCACTGCGGTTGGCACGGTTGTCTCCCCAGTCGGTCAGCTTACCACGAGCCGGAACATAATCTATTGTTTTCATCGCTTCTCCTGTCAGTCCGTTGAATACGGTCAAGTATTCGTTACCGGTCAGAATACGTCCCTGGTTACGAGGTGTATTTCCGTGGGAATTTCCGTCTGTGATACCCGGTTCACGGTAATCAGCCTTGGCATCACCTATTATCTTTCCTTTTCCATCCTTTGTTCCATCAGAAGTCTTCATGACTACTTCTGCTTTACCATCTCCATCCAAATCAAACACCATAAACTGGGTATAGTGTGCTCCGGCGCGGACATTATGCCCCAAGTCAATACGCCATAGTTTTTCTCCGGTCAGGCGATAACAGTCAAAATAAACATTTCCTGTATAACCGTCATGTGCATTATCATGTGCATTGGAGGGGTCCCACTTCAAGATAATTTCATATTCACCGTCGCCGTCCACATCACCTATAGATGCGTCATTAGGACTATAGGTGTATTTTTGTCCCGAAGGAGTCACACCTTCCGCCGGTCTGTCCAGAGGAATATCGATATAACCTGACGGAGCATTAGCCGGCAAAGTATAATTTCCATTCAACTTACCTGTTTCAACCCCATTTATCACCGGTTTTACAGTATATACCGCTTTTTCATTACCTGAGTAAGTATCCCGGTAAAAAGTACCTGTAGAATGGGGGACTTCCGCTATTTTCTCTCCATTTCTATATACATTGAAAGAAGTATTGATCGGATCGGAAGACAGGTAACGCCACGACACCACTACGTCCAATGGATTTTCACGAATGGCCACAACGCCACGCCCCAACTGCTCTTTTTGCAGTTTGGAATAATTGTAGGCCGGTTGGGCAACCGTACCGGTTGCCACACACAGAGCTGCTAAAGCACTCCATAGTTTTTTTGTGTTTTCATTGTTTATCTTGTTTCTCCTTGTAAATTATATTTTCCTCCACCACATTCTCCGCATTTACCACATTCTTCACAAACTTTGTCACTTCCCCCACAGTCACATTCCTTATTTCCACGTTTTTGATAGGAAGGCGGGCATCGCCTTTCAAATCATAAACAGCCTCGGTACGGTCGCAAGTCACACTATCCATATAAAGTCCGTTGATGAATGTAATGCTATCCTGATAGGTAGGTACCAAATCACGCCACTGGTAAAGCACATCCGTATCCACTTCGAGTACACGTTGCATCTTTCCCGCCTTCACATTTTTCATCCAGATATTTTCAATAAATCCACCACGACGATGATTGGTTTTGGCAAAGAAAAGACGGAATACAGAATCGGGAGCCGTACAATTGTGTATGTACACATTCCGTACACCACCAGACATTTCACTACCGATTCCCAGTAACGTATGTCCTTTCAAGATATCACAATGGCGTATCACAATATTCTCACAAGGAGTATTCAGACGCCATGCATCCTGGTTACGCCCTGCCTTTATAACCACAGCATCATCTCCCTGATCGAACACACAGTTCTCTATCAGGAAGTTACGGCTCATTTCCAAGTCAATTCCATCATTATTATGACCATGAGCCTTTACATCCAAATTACGTACGATACCACCATCACACATATAAAGATGTATCGTCCAAAAAGGACTCTGGCGAATCTTGAATTCATCCAGCAACACATTTTTACACCGGTTGAAATGAATCAGATGAGGACGAAGATGGTTTTCTCCTTTTGCCATCTGACGCTGTTCTACAGGTACATCGGTAGAAGCCATCGTATATAACTCTTTCAAAGCATCCATGTGAGGTTTAGGACGTTTGAACCAGATTTTCCAAGTATCCATGATAGGAGCCAGTGTCCCTTTTCCGGTAATAGCAATATTCTCACAATCCATAGCATACAGCAACGGAGAATAGTTATAACATTCCATACCTTCCCATGAAGTCATCACAGCAGGCAGATAATCAGAGGGATTATCTGTAAAGCGTAATATGGCATCTTCTTCCAAATGAAGATTTACATTACTTTTAAAATGAACAGGTCCTGTCAGCCATTCCCCTTCAGGAACAACCACACGACCTCCTCCGGCCTTATTACAAGCTGCTATGCTTTGGCGATAGCTTCCGTATTCACTGTTTCCCCACCTTTCACCGCACCATAATCCACAATGGAAAATCTTGTTCGGGAAAAACACATTCTTTGATGGGTTCCATAGCAAAAGGAGCATCGACAACTACCGTTTTATACTTTGGAGCCGGTGCCGTACATGATACGGCAAAAGCTACGGCCGCAATACCAGCCAAGGATTTAAAAAAAGTCTTCTTCATTTTATCGGTTGTTTTTCATTGTAATTTCCGTATGCACAAATATCCTGAATATCTTCGTTCAGCCTATTTTATCCGAGGTGTATAAAGGTATATCTGATCCAATACCACACCTTCATCCAATGCAGTAAAAATTAAACGATGGGAAGCTTTCCGTGCAACAGGAAGAATCATCCGGCGGACAGCCTGATTACACAAAACATTCTCCTTCCATTCTTCACTGCGTCCTTTGGTTTCATACGAAACAGCCTCCGTGGCACTTCCATCCAATGAATGGTAAAACGCAACCATTCTCCTTCCACCGGATGATTAGGCAGCAATCGTACTTCCACCTCTACAGAATCCGTTTCCCATGCAGTAAATTCAAAGTCAGTTCTTTATTCTTTGACACGGCTACCGCCTTCCCTTCATAGCCCAGCCCTTTACAAATTGCCGATACCCCTTCAGCGCAATCAGCGCCATTCCATGTATAAACTGCCTGACGGTTTTCAAGCAGCCCGGACGACAGCGCCTTTCTTTCCACCCGGTTGAAAACCGGAAGTCTGCGTGGTTGGAAATCCATCATACGGTTCCATTTTGTTATGTTATAGCGTTTTGTCAATGAAACTATACTGTCATACGCCCTGTCACTATCCGCCAATCAGCCTTTCCATGACGCGCCAACTGGGCTGTCAGCAGTTTGTTATTCATCTGAGCAGCCGCCTGGACAGGATACTTCACCAACTGAAAATAAGTTTCTTTTTTCTGTGCAGGAAGTGCATGCCATTCCTGCTCCACTTTATCTGATAATTGTTTGTATGCAGTCAGACGTTCTTTTATTTCTTGCTCACTCCAAGGCAAATCACTGATAATTTTAAACTTAGGATCTTTTTCTTCCGTACGAGTATTCCCCATAAATTCCGGTTTACGGATATAAGCCAAACGATAAGCTTCCTGCATGACAGGTTGTAATTGTGCAGCCACTTCCAGTCCAAACTCACGCTCTAGAAACTGACGTTGATGAGCTACAACCCCTTGCTGCTTCACCGCTTCCAAGTTCCATGCCATATCCAGGAAAAGTTCTACCTGATATTCAGCCGGTTTAATATCTCCGACATTCAATATCCACATTTTCTGTATACCCGCTCGTATGCCAAAGACATTTGCTGGTATACCAAGGAAGGATGGGCAGTTCCCAGCCAAAGATAATCATGCGGACGCCCCCAATAAGATATATGATAATATACCCCGTTTCCTCCCTTACGGCACGTTCTTCTGCTGTAGGGAAATGACGGATATAACCATAATTGTCATCACACCACATCAGCGTCACTTCATCGGGCACTTGCAGCCCGGCATGGTACACATCCAACACTTCCTTATAAGGAATAAAGACTTGAGGTACTTGAGTCACATCCTTATTTACATATTTAGTCAACAAATCGCGCTGATCCTTCAAGACCTTGGTCAAAACAGCTTTTTGTTCTTCTATGGTCTTAGCACCATTCATCGCACCGTCGTGTACTCCACGCATACCTAAAGTATACAGATTATCCAACCCTGCAACCTCCTTTACGCGTTGTTCCCAAAAGGACAAGACATGAGCACTGTTGTGAACATAGTCATACTCTCCCACTCCATCCCGTTTCCACTCACCATTGGTATTCCGCATCATCGGTTCACAATGAGAAGTTCCAATGAAAATACCAAACTTATCAGCACTTCTTTGTTGCCCGGTGTAAAATAAAAAGGTACAGAACAGCCATGCATAGCCGGCCAGAAGGTATTGGCACGCAGACGAAGCAATAACTCAAAAATCCGCTCATGTGTTTTCGGACCGATTTGTCCTTTCACATCACTTGGCTCGTATGTCTGCCAGCTCCAAGGGGTAAGCCCCCAGTCCTCATCGTTGATAAAAATCCCCCGATATTCTACGGAAGGAGACTGCATATTCCGATAAGAAGCCGGTAGTTGAAAAATCTCTTTCTTTGCAGGGGTCGCATCTGCCCACCACTCCCATGGAGAAACACCTATCAACCGTGAAAGTTCCATGACGCCGTATGCAGTACCACGCTTGTCACTGCCGGCTATAACTAATTTACCAGTGGAAGAAACAGCCAGCAGAAAAGCTTCTTTTTTATTTTTTATAGGAGATAAATCAACACCTGCCTTATCGATCAAATCACTTTGTCCGATGGTTCCGACTATAATCATTCCTTTTTTACTTTCCGGAGTAACGATTATGCGGGTAGAAAAAACAGACTCCACATCACGATTGAGCAAATTCAAAGCTGTATGTACAACTTCTTCCTCTGAATTACCACAGGCAATAGTCACCGGTTCACCTGATTTCAAGATAAAAGGGTTCTGTCCATATACTGACAAAACAGCTAAAAAGAAAGCTAGAAAAGAAATGAGTTTTTTGTATTTCATAGTTTTTATTTTCAATATTGCAAAAATAAGACGAAATAGGATTGGATTCCATAGAATAAGATACAATAATATGGAAATTCGTCCATAAAGCCTGTATTATTTATCGTATTTACGGTGCTTTTTACACTTACAATAAATTTATAAAATATAGGAAGAGCATATAGGAATTTTCTCTTCCCCACATTAAGTATCAATTTTCGTATCCGGGATTCTGTTTTAAATTACTATTTTCATTCAAGGCTTTTTGTGGAATCGGGAATAAAATATGATAATCTTTTGCATCCATCCCATCCTTACGGGCATATTCTATATATTTTCCATGTCTGATTAAATCATCCGTCTATGTCCTTCACAATATAGTTCACGTCCCCGTTCATCTAAAATAAAATCACGAAACGTATCCTTATTAAAATCGACCAGTTTTATTTCTGTTGCATTTGCCCGACGACGTATTTGATTAACCCATTCTATAGCCTCCTCTGACGGACCATTCAACTCATTCATAGCTTCAGCTTTTGCCAATAAACGTCCGCATAGCGGAACATAATAAAATCATTGGACTGCCTTTCACCTTTCTGTTCCGGGTCTTCCGAATATTTCATCGGAGCAGCACCTGTCGCTTTGGGGTGATCCACTTGTCTATAATCCACTTTATTCCCATCCGTATCCGTATAATACCGAACTATCGTTTCTAAACGTTTGTCTTGTTCTTCATATTTATCATAAAAAGTCCAAGGCATTTTCAAACCTCCCCAAATCGTTTTCAAATAAGTTCCCGCATATAATGGACTCGATGGCATAACACAAGCAAACCATGTCCAAGCATACTTGGCATTTGAAGTAGTCTGCCCTATTACAAATATAGCTTCCTTATGAGTTACACCTTCATTATTTATATCAAAAACAGCTTTATAATCAGGCAATAATTCATAAGTGCCTAAGCCTATAATCTCATCAGCCACCTGATTGACTTTGTCAAACTGTTTGGCACCCATATATATCTTCATCAATAACGTCAATGCCGCTCCCTGTGTAAAATGCCCCCAATCAGCAGCCGATGGGACAACAGCCAAATCCCGATAGGACTCTTCAATTTCCTTTACCATATAAGAAAGCATCTCATCTTCTGTCGGACGAGAAGGTTTCCACTCTACAGAAACATCATTCGCCACTTTCGGATCTATGACAACAGGAACAGGACCGAATAAAGAATGCAACAATTGCATATATAATACTCTAAGTACTCTCAATTCAGCCATTCCTCTTTTCTTTTTAGCTTCGGCTATATCAGCTTTTTCCAAAGCATCAATGATTCGAGTGGCTTTAGTTACCCCTCTTTGATATTTGAAATAAACATTTTCCGGAGCTGTACAATCATTTGCCGTCCATAAGAATCGATCCTGCTGCCTCCAAGTATGTTCCCACGAAGTATTCATTTCATCAGTCGGCAACATATTCAGAATAGCTCCACAATTATCCATTCCCGACTGTATATAACTATCAGCCAATGTATTATATACACCTACAATAGATGCATCCAGTTCCGCCTCCGATTTTGGGAAACCATCCGCATCGATATTATAAAATTCTTCATGGTCCAGATCGAAACATCCGGTCATACAACTTGCGACAGCTACAGATAAAATATATTTTACAAATTTATTTTTCATGACTTTTACTATTTAGAAAGTTAAATCAATACCAAATGAGAATGTCCTTTGATTAGGATAAGAAGAATAACTATTATCCGTCTCAGGATCCGCTCCCGTATAATTGGTTATACAAAACAAGTTTTGAGCATCTACAAACAGACGCGCATTGCTAAAAATACCCCCAAAAGCTTTTTTAGGAAAAGTGTATCCCAATGTAATATTTTTCAAGCGGACAAAATCAGCAGGTTCCACCCAAAAATCAGTATCATTATAATACTTAGTATACAAACCTGACGGATACTTACCTTCAGGATTAGTACTTGACCAACGGTCTCGTGCATCAGTCGGGACATTATCACTATAACGGAAACGTTCTGCCTTCAAAAACTGCGAACGAGTATTATTGTACAGTTCACGGCCTATTTCACCATAAAAGAAGAAACTTAAATCCCAGTTTTTGTAATTTAATGTATTGCCAATACCGAAACTCAAATCTGGAGTTTCACGGCAAATTATAACTTTATCAGCATCATCAATCATTCCATCAGACTCACCGGATAACTGCTTGCGCCCATCTTTATCTAAAATATAATCACCATTAGCATCTTTCAACCAACCATTCAAATCTTTTATTTTTATGCTACCAGGTGCTGCATCAGACATGTGGGGGACATTCTCACCTATCTGAATAATTCCATCACTCACATATCCCCATTTCACATGTAAAGGATCTGTTGTCGTATTATACACTGACAAGATAGTATATGGATTTCTCTTTCTCCAACGATCTTTATAACTGGACAAATTCAAATCAGTACTCCACTGAAAATCTTTAGTACGGATATTTACGGAACTTAATTGCAATTCTACACCTGAGCTTTGTGTTTCACCCAAATTATCAGCTACTTCAGATACCGGATAATAAGATCCCACATTACGTTTATCAAGCAAATCACTAACAATTTTATTGAAATATTCAAATGAACCGGTCAAACGATTATTAAAAAATCCAAAGTCAAGCCCCACATTCCATTCCGTTGTAGTTTCCCATTTTAATTTACGATTAGCAAGTTGCTTTTCTGCCACCCCATTAACCACTGCATTTCCAAACACGTAGTTATAACCAGTTCCATAATAACCATAAGTGTTACCTCCGATTTCTGCATTACCCGTCTGACCAATACTTAAACGTAATTTCAAATTAGACAATACACTTTGTCTTTTCATAAATTCTTCCTCGATAACACGCCAAGCAAAAGCTCCGGATGGGAAGAAACCAAAACGATTATCTTTACCGAAACGATCACTACCATCAGCACGAAGAGTAAATGTAAACAAATATTTATCAGAAATATCATAATTAATACGTCCGAAATAAGACAAATACTTAATAACTGTCTTAGAACTACCGACAGTCTTTGTAAGATCACCACCAGCATTCAAATTGTTAACTCCAAAAGCATCAGTCAAAAAATCAGAATTACCGGCCTCAATATATTCTTCTATAAATTTCTGATAGGCATAACCTGCCATTACTTTCAAAGTATGTCCCTTGAACAAATCTTTTGTATAAGTCAAAGTAGCATCCAACAAATAATCATTTTTCCGTAACTCTTTCGTATAAGCCTTTGAATTAGCCTCATAACCGGTCAACATTGTTTTAGGATAATATTGATTAGTACGGGCAAAGCTTGAATTGACTCCCCAACTCATTCTGAATACCAACTCCTTTGTCAATGTTACATTCCAAAAATTATTTATCAGATAACGATTAGTTATTGTTTCATTCGTAATTTCTTTCCATGATACCGGATTGGCATGATTAGGATGATCCGGATTAATCAGATACTTACCTTCATCATCAAAGATTGAAAGATATTTAGGATATAACAATGCATCAGAAATAACTCCTGCCTGACTATCAGAAGAAGCCGATACTAATTTATCATTTGAAATTTGAGTCCCAGAAACAGACATACCTGTTGTCAACCATTTGGCGAGATCAACTTCCATACTTAATCTCCCCATAAATTTTTCGGAACCACTATTATATACAACTCCTTTTTGTCCAAAATGCCCCAAAGAAAGCAAATAACGAGAATTATCAGAGCCTCCATTAATAGACAAGCTTTCATTATTAATGATACCGGTACGGGTCACTTCATCAAACCAGTCGGTTACATTTCGCGCATTCTTTAACTGGTCATCTGTAAATGCTATTTTAGGTTTACTAGTTACCGTATTAGGATCAACATTGCCATATGGATAAATCTTATTATTATACTTCCAATCTTCAATAAAAAATCATTAGACATTTGCATATATTCCTTTGCATCCATCATATCATAAGGATTAGCCATAGTCTGGAAAGAAGCATTTGCTTTAAAATTAATATTCACTTTACCTTGCTTTCCACGTTTCGTAGTAACCAAAATCACCCCATTGGCAGCACGAGCACCATAAATGGAAGTAGAACTAGCATCCTTCAAAACCTCAATTGATTCTATATCATTTGGATTAACCGCATTAATATCCCCTCCAGGAAAACCATCAATAACATACAATAGGAATTATTTCTGCATTCGTTGAAGCAGAACCACGAATAACCATTTTATAATCGCCATCGGGAGCTGCTGAATTCTGACGAATAGACAATCCGGGAACACGTCCTATCAGTAAATTAGAAACCTCAGTAGTAGCTGTTTGTGGAACTTCTTCCATTTTTACGGAAGCAACAGCTCCTGTCAGATTAGATTTCTTGACACTACCATAGCCAATCACAACGACATCTTCCAACACTTCAGTATCCTCTTTCAATATAAAAGAGAACTGAGTCTTGTCGGCAACATGAACTGTCTGACTTTCATAACCGATATAACTAACTTCCAATATTGCATTTTCCGGAACATCCAAAGAAAAAACTCCATCCAAATCCGTTATAGTCCCAAAGTGCTACCTTTTACACGAACATTGGCACCAATAATAGGCTCTCCTTTTGCATCGAACACCGTTCCATTAATTTTCTTATTTTCAAGCCCAACATTTATATTTGCTTTTCTATTTGAAGTATAATACTTTTATCTAGAATTGAATAAGAAATACCTGTATCTTTGAAAATTTTATCCAATACTTTAAAAATCGTTTCCTTTGTAACGGTGACAGATACCAAACGATTTACATTTATCTGTTTATCATTATAAAAGAAAGTAAACTCAGACTGTTTTTCAATCTCCCCCAAGACCTTTTCTATGGTTTGGTTCTGAACTTCAATATCAAGCAACACATTTTGTGAATAGCTATCCGCCGCCCTCATTACTCCGACGGCAAATAAAAACATAATAATAAATAGTCGCATAAATAATGGAATTTTTTTTAAGGTTAACCAATGTGTTTTTACAACCCAAAACAATTGGGTACATAGATAATTTTGCATAAATTTGTATCGATTTAAAGTTTACAATTTCTGCTCATCGTCAAATAAGCAGGGATTTCTGAAAAGACTTTGTTTTATACGGGAGAATACGCCATTATTTTCCCGTATTTTTCTTTTGGTGGATGTTTGTTTCTCATATTAGCTTCAGATGGATTAATAAATTTCTATTTTACTCTTTTCTTGTGTACTATCTGTTGTTTCAATATAACGGAAACGAAGCCCGGAAGATATTCTAAAATGCTCCAAAATACGATCCAAACGTTGATGTATAAAAGTTCCAGTAAACGAATTTTCTTTCAATGCCGGATCTGTTATCACAAAATCCACATTGAACCGTTTGCTTAGCATACGTAACGCTTTTTCAATAGGAGTTTTATAAAGTATAATCTTACCCTCTTTCCAAGAAATATCCGACAGAACAGCCGCCCGTGAAACAAAAACCTCCCCTGATATAGAATTATAGGTAATCTTCTCACCAGGCAACAGATCCATTCGTTTTTTTCCTCTTTCTGAATCATATTGGAACTGTACTTTTCCAGATACCAAGGTGGTATTTACTTCATCCTCTTTTTCATAAGCTTCTACATTAAACTCAGTACCCAGCACTTGAATCTGAGTGTGATGAGGAGTCTGAACGGTAAAACGGCTATCCACATTTTTTCTAACAGAAAAATATCCTTCTCCTTGTAATATTACATTTCGTTCATTTTTAGCAAAACGAACGGGATATTTCAAATAAGATTCCGAATTCAGCCATACGCGGGAACTATCTGGCAAAACAATAGTTGTAATCATTCCCGGATTAGTGCGGACTTCAATAAAGCTCATCTCATCCTGTCTATCGGCATTATAATATAAATATAAAGTAGACAGCAACAAAGGTATGGCAAGAATAGCAGCGGCACGCTGTGCCCATCGCCCCCATTGTAGCTGTCGTTCCCTTCTTATCCTGCCTCTGACTTCCTTCAAGGCAGCCCGTGCATCAGTCCGTTTTAAGGTATCCATTGTTTTTGTGGCAAAAGAAAGATAATAAATCTGTTTGGCCAGCTTTTTATTTGCTTCGGAAGAGATAATCCATTTTTCAATCTCATCTTTCTCACTTAGAGTCACTTCTCCTTCAAAATAACGGAGTAAAAGCGCTTCATCTATTCGGGTATCTGAATTTATCATAATGTCCTTTTATAATAAGTCTAACCAAGATCAAAAGTTCCTAAACCAAAAACTGTTTTTTTTGAATTATTTTTCGATAGGTACTTTCATGATTAAAATTATGTATTTTTGCAGTAACATTTTCTTCTATAATCTATGGAAACCACAAATGATAATTTGATAGACAAGCAACTGTATATATCCATGCAACAGGGCAATAAGAAAGCGTTTGATACTTTATTCATCAAATATTATGCTATGCTTTGTGCTTTTGCCCGCAGTTTTGTTTCATTAGAAGATGCAGAAGAAGTGGTTCAAGATACCATGTTACAGATATGGGAAAATAGAAAAACAAATCATATAGATTCTTCTGTTCATCATTATTTGTTCAAGGCAGTAAAAAACAAATGTTATACCTTAATGACCAGAAATTCTCTTCGATTCCAAATAGAAATATACTCACTCCGGACATACAGGAACTATTCGAAGATCCTGATTTCTATATTATAGAAGAATTAACACAAAAAATAGAAAAAGCAATACTTAATCTTCCAGAATCTTATCGGGTAGCTTTTGAAATGCATCGTTTCCAAAACAAGACCTATCAGGAAATTGCAGAAGAATTAAACATATCTTCCAAAACGGTAGATTACAGAATTCAACAGGCACTAAAACAATTACGGAAAGAATTAAAAGACTACTTACCCTTACTCCTATTCTTTTTTGCCCCTAAATAGGAACCCGTACATCCTATTATATCCTTGTACCCTATCACTTCATAACTGATATGATGATAAGAAGTGTTTCTGCCGGGAATATATGCCTCTCCAAAAGTTGTGTCAATGTTCCCAACGCTTTACCCCGAAACAGGATGGTAAGTTCTTATCTTTCTGATTATGTTCTCCATACAAAACGCTCCTTTTTACAAAAATACAAAATAGGTGCGATAAAATATTACCCTATCCGTCTAAAGACATCTATAACCTAAGAATACGGCAATTTTTCTAACTATATAGATTTCAAAGAAACATATTTCTTATTCCTTCAGCAAGTTTACAAAAAAAGTTGGAAGACAATATGCTCTCATGCCCTCATTAACGATGATAATCATCTCATTAACAATGCACTATATTATGAGTGTATCATCTTTATGCTCTCATAAATGCCCTCATGCCCTCACAGTGTTTACTTTCTCACACAGACGTATATTACTTACTATCAGATACATACATTAATATTTATCTATTTCCCGAAATTCAAGAGACAGCCGTTTTTCAGGCTTTTTCTCTTCCATGTCATGCCCAATGCAGCCTTTACGGATTTATACCGATAGCACAAAGCATATCTCCCGATTATACGATACAAACATAGGGATGTAGTTACGCAAGGATAGGAACAGGTTTACATCAAAATTCCTTCATGATTGCTCAACCAAACTACAGGGCCGACGCATTAAAAATTATTGTCCTGCAAAAGTTGTGACAAATAGTTTTCATCCCATCCCGCTTTTAGTCTTTTCAGATTCATACTTCCTTTTGTTGTTTTCTCATTCTTAAGTATGGTAAGCGCCATCTTTGTTGCCACCGAAAGTTTCCGGCAGCATTTTTCACCTTTTTACTGTAGTCTTCTCGAAAGGTAACATCCAGTTGCCAATGAAGATTATTCCCAATAGACCAATGCTGCCTGATGGCAGATGCAATCTCCTCCGGTTGGGTATTATCAAGTGAAGTTACATAGTATCTGACCTCTTGAGTATATTCCCCTATTGCGACTATTGTTCTTTCCGACTTTATCCTTACAACAGACTTCAACCCCACAAGTTTCTTCTTGAACATTTTCTCCATTATAGATCCATAACTGACTACAGTACAGTTTCTTTTCTCAATCCTTCCATGTCCGGCATTTTTCCGACACATGCCTGATGACTCTATTGATTATTTCATCTCTATCCTGATAATCATCAATGATTTGTTTAGCCGGTTGATAATTTTTTTTCTTATTCTCCTTTATAGCGATAATATAATTTGCATCATGCCCAATAATGGTCTGGGTTATATCTTTCTGGCATCCCATCGCGTCAATTGTAACAATACAACCACTTAGTTCCAAAGAGTTAATCAACAATGGAATAGCTGTAATCTCACTGCTTTTGTCATCTACTTTCACCTGACCTAAAGAAATTCCATTAGCGGCAGACCAGGCGGAAACCATCCATAATTTGAATCCTTCTTTTCCCCTAGTATGTTCTCCATCACATTGGCTTGGACCACGCATGAGCTTGCCATCTATAGCTACAACGCCTTTCACCTCCTGACAGACCTGTTTTACCCAATTACGGAAGATCAACTCAAAATAATCGGGCTTTATCATACTGAAGAATCTGTTAAAAGTATCATGACTGGGGATGAACTCCAGCTAGGTATGCGACTCTTGAAAAAGCAATTTTCGCATTGCCAAATTCCTCATCTCATTCCAGGATTGGGCGCCACAGATTACAGCAGCAATGGATATATAGATAATAGTTTCCATTTTATGGACTTTTTGCGGTTCATCCTAGGATCTTCTATTTGTTTACAAAGGTCAATTATACCAATTTCATGTTAGTTTATGTTTAATATATCTTATAAAGACAAGAAAAACAATCGACATAATCAAATAATAACGCATTAATAATCAACAATATAACAAATAAATAACAAGGAATAATATAGTAAAAAATATAATGCATCCGCCATAACCACGGATGTGATTAAGTCTAGTCACCTTTGTGGTTAACTTTAACCACTCTTGTGGTTAGACTTAACCACCTAGTAGATAAGCAATTACAAACATATAAAAAGTA
>ENA-OQHP01000164-OQHP01000164.1-human-gut-metagenome-genome-assembly--contig:-NODE-164-length-21734-cov-1.811080_pt1 | contig 21734 bp, 32 predicted proteins | sample MGYA00242563_ERZ504717 | MGnify/ENA primary metagenome ERZ504717 (study PRJEB26092, sample SAMD00036212) | human gut metagenome | host: Homo sapiens | study: EMG produced TPA metagenomics assembly of... | reverse complement strand
GCATACGTCTAAAGTGAACGGGTATGCTCCGGAAAAAGGGTGCTACAACCTGCAATTCTCGGAGGTGAACGGATATGCTCCGGAAAAATTGAGATTTTAATGTCTGGTTATCCATTTTTCATCCTTTAGGGGATGAACGGATAAAAATTACGCTTTTAAGGTATGGTTTTATACCCTAATAAGCTGCCGGAAAGTGAACGGGTATGCTCCGGAATATGTAAGATTAGAAATCTTGCTTGCCGGAATAAGAGAATCCATTTGTGTTGATATGGAAGTGGATTTATCATTGCGGTTAATAGTCATGGATTGGCGTTCTGCAACACTTTCCCGAAGCGTTCAGAAAGATTCTTGGCTGTTTCACCGACAACCTGACCACTGAAGATATTACCAACAGTATTCTGAATAACCTTGCTTTCCTTATCTCCATAGTCACGGGTAAGCTGACTGAAATCCTGAAAGCCTAAGCACACAGCAACCTTGTTGCTTCGTGCGGTAGCGATAAGATTATCAAGACCTCTGAAATAAATTGTAGGTAACTCGTCAATGATAACAGACGATTTTAATTGTTTCTTCTTGTTTATCAATTTTACTATTCTACTGTTATATAGACCAAGTGCTGCAGAATAGATATTCTGTCGGTCGGGATTGTTTCCCACTACAAGAATCTTAGGTTCTTTCGGATTGTTTATGTCAAGTGAAAAATCATCTCCTGTCATTACCCAATAAAGTGCCGGAGAAATCATTCTCGACAATGGTATTTTAGCAGAAGCTATCTGCCCTGGAGCTGATCTTGCGCATTTGACTCCCATGCATCCATGAACGGACTGAGGTAGTTCTCCAGTTCCGGATATGATGTCAGTATCGGAAATATTTGAGCGTATGGACGGTTCAGAAATTCTATGGCATGAGGGAAAGTACAATACCTGCCGTTGTCATAAATCTTCAAATACCAGATTATAGCTGCAAGCAGAATTATTGGCGACTCAACAAAGAAGTCTCCCTGCTTCTGAATCCAGCTTCGGTTAAGGTTCAACATAATGGTATAGGCAGATTCATATGCATCAGATATGTCAGTCATGAAGTTGGGATTGATAGGGTTACACCGATGGCTTCTTCTTGGATCATCAAAGTTGATTACATAGAATGTTGGTTTTACCTCGTAACGGTCGGCATATTTAAGAAGATGATTATAAGCTATTTCAGACAAATCCGGGAACTTATAATCGTATATATACATAGCAAAAGACTTCTCAATCTGCTGTTTGATGAAGTTGTTTACCACTGCATACGACTTTCCTGAACCGGGTGTGCCCAATACTATGGTTGCTCTAAAAGGATTCACAACATTTATCCAACCATTGTTCCATTTCTTCTGATAGTAAAAACGTGTAGGAAGATTTACTGAATATTCGTTTTCCATCAGTCTTGTTTCCTGCATGAAACTTTCATTCTCGATATTGAAAACATCATCCATAAGATTATTTTTCAGCAGTCTGCTCATCCAAGTTCCACCCATGAGCAAACATATATAACCGATAGCAAGAGAACTGATATAAAGTATTGCCCCTACTTCCGGAATAGCTAAAAGCATCCAATTAAGAAAGAAAGTGATGAAACCCACGACAAGAAGTATTATAATGTTTCTCCATGTAATTTTCTCGTCCTTCACGCCACGTGTACCAAGACATGACAAGCCTAAGAACAAAACAGCAAACAGTTTGGTCCATAGCAATGAAGAGAAGAGTCCAGTGTTCTTCTGAAAGTTAATCAGTATTCTGTCCACGACTTCTATAGTAATATTCCATTCACGGAATGATTCATAACAGAACCAATAACAGTGTATCAAAACAAACAATATGGATATGGCACGCATAAAGTCAATGACCTTAGCCAATCCTCTCAAATCATCTTCCTGTGACATAACTTTATTTTTTCGTTTTAATTTACCAGAATATATCTTCTCATTTTGCGCTGGAACGCAAGTTCTCTGTAATCAATACCGTGCGATGTGCCATCAAGCAGTGAACCTGTCATTTCTGTAATCATATCATCACCTGGTGTATCTGAATCTATAATCTGATCAACCTGCACATCCTGAGGTAAAGCAGTAAGGAACGGATTGTCTCCATTTCCATTAAAATATTCGTTGAATACTGAGGCTGCATATCCCTTTCCAAGTCGTGAGCCATTAGCTACAATACCATTTCATGGTCAATTAAAGGTAATACCATAGATCCTTCCGACATTGTTTTCACGAAACACCACATCTATACCTTCAGTTTTAAGCATTTGAACAAACTCCTTTCTATCAGGATTCATCATCATAGCTTTACGTACCTTGTTTCTTAAATCCGGCTGTACCTTTTTAAATTCTTTCTTTGAACGTGTTATATGATTATGGATAGCATTATATCCATACTTGCGGCCAAGTTTTGCAGCGTCTATAGGAACAGTAAGTTTTCTGCCCTCTGAATTTGTAACAGAATACACCATACCATTATATTGTTTTCCGTTATGCTCCTTCTTCACTTCCTCTGCCATTATATTATAGGAAGAAAGAACTGCATTCAGTTCTCCAATGGACTGGAAACTGTATTTCTTCAATATGACAGAAACAGTTCCGGCAATCTGTTTTCTTATATCTCCTTTGTCTATATCTGCCTTTTGCAGCTGCTCCCTATCTGGAATATTCTGTTCTTTACAAGTATTCAGATTCCATACTCTTTTAATCTCCTTACGTACTTGTCGCTTCGTCTGAACTCATGGCTGTCATTTATCTTCCGTCCATTGGAATCAACGCGAAGAGAAACTATGTGTATATGTTCCCGTTCAATATCACTATGCTTGAAAACGATAAAAGGCTGACTGCCGTATCCCATCTTCTCCATATAATATGCGGCAATATCACGTAATTCTTCATCACTCAGTTTATCGTCCGGATGCGGATTCAGAGAAGCATGAAATACGGTTTTCTTTGTCCTCATGGATGAAGGAAGCAACCTTTGCATATCCTCAAGGGCACGGTTCATATCGGTGTTGCCATTATTGTCAACACTCATGCCTGAGACGAGCAAAACTTTTGCCTCTCCAGCTTCCACTTTATGGAAGTTATAAGCAAGTGCCCCTCCAAGGTTTGATGTGGAACTTATTTTTGCAACCATTTGTTTCTAATCTCTTCTGCAAGACTTATCGAAGTTTCAAGAAGACCTTGCAACTCTGCTGTATTATCATTCAGTTTCTCCAATAATGTATGTGCCACTTTAGCAGAATGATAGCTGTTTATGGCCCGTACAGTCTGATTATATAACAGTCCGATTTTTCGGATCTGCGCGTTCACTTCTGTCAGTCTGTTGTAAAATCCACAGTGATTATCGGTAGTAATCACTTTGAATGTATGCGAAAACAGGCGTGCACGAATAAAATCTGACTTGGTTCTGGCACCGGAACGTTCATACAGACTGATAAAATCGGTATTCTCTTTTTCATTCAACCTTACATAATATCTGTAAGACGGTGTAGCGGATTCCTTATGCATAATCATTGTTTTTAGTATTCAACTTGCGACTTTGGAGCAAGTATCTTCCCCTTTTCAGGGGCAAGAGTTTTTGGCGGACAAATTTCGGTTTGTCGGACAAAAACACATCTTGCCAAAGGTTATAAAAAAACAGAGATAGTATTCCTTTCAGTCATACTCTGCTTCGCTACAAAGTTAGTCTGTTTATTATCAACAGCTTCCATTGAAGCTGTACGCAATTTTCCACAATATTACCCGGTATTCTCCGAGGTGCGCCAGCCTGTGTTTTTTAGATGTTTATTTGCAGTTGTAAGTATCTGCACGCACTGAACAAGTGCATAAATTTACGCACATACACACATTTGCAGATGTGTGGAAACATACATACTTACACACTTATGCAGATATGCACAAATATATAAATGTGGATATGCATATATACATACAAATGGAAATACAGATATGAATATGTTACCAACCATATAAACATTTACAGATATGAAAACAGAAACAGATGCAACTACACACATACGTGTAGGATTCGGCTCCCAGAAAGGGGGCATCGGGAAAAGTACCATTGCCGAAGTGCTTGCAAGCTATCTCTACTATGAGAAGAATATCAAACTGCTGATAATGGACTGTGACTATGCACAACACAGTTTCTACAGACTTAGAGAAAGGGATAAAAAAGCTGTTGAGGAAAGTACGGCTCTGCAGGAAAAATTGAAGGCATATATCAGGAAAACAGGAAAGCGTTCATACCGTGTACTGAAAGCTAAACCTCAGGAAGCCATAAAAGTAGCCGAAGAATACATAGCAGAGCACCCGGAAGAGGAAATTTCTGTTGTAATCTATGATTTGCCGGGACGTTCAGTACAGTTCCGACCTTCTTTCACTTGCCCTTGAAACTGGACTATATCATTCACCTATAGAAGCAGACCTCCAGTCAATAGCCTCGTGCATGGCATACGCCATTACAATCCGTGATATGGGTGTAATGTTGAGTGAAAGCAGGATAAAGCAGATATTCATGATGTGGAATAAGGTGGACCGGAGAGTCAATACGAGGATAATGGAAAGCTATGACAAGGAAATCGAAGAATACGGACTTGGACTGCTCAAAACCCGCTTGCCAAGATCTGTAAAGTTCAGCCGTGAACTGTCTATGAATACCGGAGGTGTATTCCGTTCCACCTATATGGCTCCCGAAAAAGACCAGCTTGCCGGAAGTAATATTGAAGAACTTGCCAATGAATTAATAGAAATCTTATCACTGAAAGCATATGAACAATAACAAAGGAATTTTAGAAGCCAGAATAAAGCAGATGGCCGAAGGAAATTATAAGGAAATGGACAAAGAGTTTTCTCTTGATGACTTTGATCCAAAACCTGCCGAGAAAACAACACAGGAGGAAACTGAAACAATAGAAAACAAGAAACCTGAAAAGCTGACAACCAACAAGAAAAAGCCTGTAGAAAGAAATGATCCGTCTGACATGGAAGAATACAGGAACAGATTCCTGGTAAGCCGTTCCTTCGACAAAAGAACATCTTTTCCGCTAAACCGTGTAACACTGGATATACTGAAAGACATATTACATGACACAAACAGTCGTGTAAGCCTTTCATCCTTCGTTGAGAACATTCTGCTTGACCATCTGAACAACTACCGTTCACTAATCAATGATGCCACAGCCAAGAATATAAGAAAACATACCATACCAAATATGTAAACAATTATGGATGCAATATTGACATTAATACTTTCCATTGTGCTGATGGGAACAGCTGCTATTTTTTTGTGGCTATTCCTGCACACCGGAAAGAAAGTAAGTGAAAATACGGATTCTATCCGTGAGAAGAAACATCCCCAAAAAGAAGGAAACACCTCTTCCGTTATAGGCAGGACAAAAACAGATATTACCCAATATTCTACAGTTTTACCCAATAATCCTGCTCCCGTAAAAGATGTAGATAATAGCGATAATTTTACGGGCGAGGAAAACGAGTTCTTTCCTGATATTGACGAAGTTGACGAGGAAGAAGTTGAATTGGAAGAACTTTTCGAAGTTACAAAAGATGAAATCCGACTTAATGGAACAGAACTGATTAGTAAGGAAATATCCTTGCTTAAAAAAGTCGGCAGCAATGATTCTATTGAGGAAGAGGAAAAGGTTCCCGTTTCAGAAACCATATCAAAGCTGAATGGCAGTGATTTCCTGAAACTGCTGAAAGAGAATGAAGCAAAAGCAGAGAAGAGAAACCAGGAACTCATGCGCATGATAGAAGAGGAAGAACTCAAATCCCCAAAGCCGGCACGTAAAAAGAAAAACAAGCCGGAAGAGATTTCACTGGAAGATTTTTTATAAACCTTTTAAACGGTATTTGTATGAAGAATAAAATGATTATTACACTGCTCATAGCATGTATGCTTGTCCAGCAGACAAGAGCTCAAGGTAATGGACTTGCCGGAATACAAGAAGCAACACAGATGATTACATCTTATTTTGATCCGGCTACCAAACTTATCTATGCCATTGGTGCAGTTGTAGGACTGATTGGAGGTGTAAAGGTGTATAACAAGTTCAGTTCAGGTGATCCGGACACATCAAAGACTGCGGCATCATGGTTCGGTGCATGTATCTTCCTGATTGTGGCTGCAACCATATTACGTTCATTCTTCCTGTAATTATGGCCGGATGGGAAATAAACAAGGGAATCGGGAGGTCAGTGGAATTCAAAGGACTGAAAGCACAATACCTTTTCATCTTTGCAGGAGGACTGCTGGCTGTATTTTTGGTTACAGTCATACTTTACCTCTGTAATGTGGACCAGGTTCTCTGTCTTGTCATGGGAGTATTGGGTGCACAGTTGTTGTGTGGCAAACTTTCTCCATGAACAGTAAATACGGTGAACACGGACTTATGAAAAGAGGTGCTGTCCGTGGCCATCCCAGATACCTTATTAACCGTAAGACGGTGTTTCATATATTCCTAAACAACAGACGATATGAGAAACATTAGCAAAATGTCCACACTTGAACAGAAGTTTCCGCTTTTAGCCATAGAGAACGGATGTATCATTCAAAGGATGCCGATATTACGGTAGCCTTTGAAATGGAACTTCCTGAACTTTTTACCATCACCTCTGATGAATATGAGGCAATGCACTCCACATGGTACAAGTCGATCAAAGTGCTGCCTAATTATACTATTGTACACAAACAGGACTGGTTTATCATGGAAAGGTATGAGTCGGAACTGCAAAAGGAGGATATTTCATTTCTTGGCAGAGCTATGAAAAGCATTTTAATGAAAGACCTTTTCTGAACCACTCGGTATATCTCTTCATCACAAAAACCAACAAACAGAAGATGATGCAGCAGAGTAATTTCTCCACCTTATGCAGGGGAAACATTCTGCCAAAAGAAATTACAGACAAAGAAGGAGTCAATGCTTTTCTTGAAGCGGTAGATCAGTTTGAAAGAATAATGAACTCATCCGGATTCTTTACTCTCAAACGGTTCGATGCTGATGAAATAGCCGGGACAAGTGAGAAACCGGGACTCCTGGACAGATACTTTTCACTTTCAGAAAGCAACCATGCTTCTTTGGAAGATATACGTCTGGGAGCTGATGAAGTACGTATCGGTGACAAGATTCTTTGTCTGCATACTTTATCTGATACGGACGACCTTCCGGCTCATGTAGTAACTGACTACAGACATGAAAGACTTTCTACTGACAGAAGTGACTGCAGACTATCTTTTGCTGCTCCCGTTGGATTATTGCTTTCATGCGACCATATATACAACCAGTATATTTTCATTGATGACAGTGCGGAAAACCTGAAGAAGTTTGAACGTCAGGCCAGAAATATGCACTCCCTTTCAAGATACAGCCGTGCCAATCAGATAAACAAGGAATGGTTGGAAGAATATATGAATACTGCACATTCAAAAGGACTGACTTCCATACGTGCACATTTCAATGTATTGGCATGGAGTGACGACCGTGAACAGCTGAAGCATATTAAGAATGATGTCGGTTCTGCTTGGCCATGATGGAATGCAAGCCGCGCCATAATACCATCGATACGGCAACTCTCTATTGGGCTGCCATGCCGGGTAATGCTGCGGACTTCCCAGCAGAAGAAGTTTCTATACTTTCATTGAACCTGCACTATGTTTCTTTACTGCTGAAACGAACTACAAGGATTCTCTTTCACCATTTGGTATCAAGATGGCTGACCGTATGTCCGGAAAGCCTTTGCATCTTGACATTTCAGACCTTCCCATGAAGAAAGGAATAACAACCAACAGAAACAAGTTTATCCTTGGTCCATCCGGTAGCGGAAAGAGTTTCTTTACCAATCATATGATTAGACAATACTATGAGCAGGGAACACATGTACTGTTGGTAGATACAGGAAACTCCTATCAGGGACTTTGTTCACTTATACAAAACAACACAAAAGGGAATGACGGTATTTACTTTACTTATACGGAAGAGAATCCTATCTCCTTCAATCCCTTCTATACAGACGACAAGGTTTTTGATATTGAAAAGGAAGAAGTATATGTGCACTGATTCTGACATTGTGGAAGGGTGAAGATAAGTATATTGAAAAGACTGAATCCAATGAACTCGGAACAGCCATACACAATTATATAAGGATGATACAGAAAGACGAGAAACTGATTCCGTGTTTCAACACCTTCTATGAATATCTGCGTGACGTATATCGGGTTGAATTACAAAGCAGAGATATAAAGGTATCAAAAGATGATTTCAATATAGACAATCTGCTGACTACACTCACTCCATATTATCGTGGCGGAAGGTATGACTTCCTATTGAACTCACAACAGAATATTGACCTTCTTAGCAAGAGATTCATTGTCTTTGAAATTGATGCCATAAAGGACAACAAAGACCTTTTCCCGGTTGTGACCATCATTATCATGGAAAGCTTCATCAACAAGATGCGCCGGTTGAAAGGTATCAGAAAGATGATTCTCATAGAAGAAGCATGGAAGGCTATCGCTTCAGCTAATATGGCCTATTATATAAAATATCTTTACAAAACAGTAAGAAGTTCTTTGGTGAAGCTATCGTTGTCACTCAGGAAGTGGACGACATTATTCAGAGTCCTATCGTCAAGGAAAGTATCATCAACAACTCCGACTGCAAGATTCTGCTTGACCAGCGAAAGTACATGAACAAGTTCGACATCATCCAGAATATTCTTGGACTTACGGAAAAGGAACGTTCACAGATTCTTTCCATCAATCAGGATTTGGATCCGAAAAGAAAATACAAGGAAGTATGGATAGGACTTGGAGGAACACAGTCTGCCGTATATGCCACAGAAGTTAGCATGGAAGAGAACCTGGCTTATACAACAGAGGAAAGAGAGAAGATGGAAGTAATGGACAAAGTTGAACAACTGAACGGTGATATAGAAACGGCTATCCGTCAGCTTGCCGAACAGAAACGTGAGATAATCAGGAAAGAAGAATCAAGTCAAACTTAATACAATGGAATTATGAAATCAAGACTTATCATCATGGCTTTGACTTTATTGTTGTCAGGACATGAAGTTTATGCACAATGGGTCGTTACAGATCCTACCAATTTTGCCGGAAACATAGCCAACACCGTTAAAGAGATTGCCACAGCATCCAAGACGGTAAACAATACACTGAACAATTTCCGTGAAGTGGAAAAAATCTACAGACAAGGCAAAGAATATTATGATGCCTTGCAGAAAGTAAAGACTCTTGTATCGGATGCATATAAGGTAAAAGAGACTATCCTAATGGTTTCAGATATATCCGGTATTTATGTCAACTCATACAAGAAAATGTTAAGTGACAAGAACTTTACTCCAAAGGAGCTGGATGCCATAGCCTTCGGTTATGCCAGGTTACTTGAAGAAAGCAGCGAGTGTCTGAAAGAACTTAAAGATGTGGTGAACGTGACCTCACTTTCCATGACTGACAAGGAAAGAATGGATGTGATAGACCGTGTATATCGTGACGTGAAAGAATATAAGGGACTCGTAAACTATTATACAAACAAGAACATTTCCGTAAGCTATTTGAGGGCCTTGAAAGCCGGAGATACAGAAAGAGTACTATCACTATATGGTACTGCATCGGAAAGATATTGGTAAAACTAACCTGACTTTACTATGGATGTAAGCAATCTTCACGAGATTCTGAGAGATCTCTACAATGAAATGATGCCACTTTGTGCTGATATGGCCGGAGTGGCAAAAGGGCTTGCCGGACTGGGTGCTCTTTTCTATATAGCCATGCGGATATGGTCAAGCCTGGCACGTGCAGAACCTATAGACGTATTTCCTTTGCTTAGACCATTTGCACTGGGACTCTGTATTCTTTTCTTTCCGACTATTGTACTTGGAACATCAACGGACTGTTATCGCCTATAGCTCAGGGATGCCATTCCATTGTTGAATCACAAACTTCGACCTGCAGAAATATAAGGAAGAACGTGACAAGTTGGAATATGAGGCACTGATGCGTAACCCTGAAACTGCATACCTGGTATCTAATGAAGAATTTGACAGAAAGCTTGATGACCTTGGCTGGTCTCCTTCGGATTTAGCTACTATGACTGGTATGTATTATGACAGAGCCATGTACAACACCAAAAGAGCAATATCGGACGGATTCCGTTCCTTGCTTGAAATGATATTTGAAGCTGCCGGACTAATCATTGATACGATACGAACATTCTTTCTGGTCGTACTATCAATACTTGGACCGATAGTATTTGCCTTTGCCACATGGGACGGATTACAAGGTTCATTGGCAATATGGTTCAGCAGATACATTTCAGTATATCTGTGGCTCCCGGTTTCAGACATTTTTTCGGCAATGCTTACCAAAATACAGATTCTTATGATGAAGCAGGATATTGAAGCACTCAGTGATCCAACATTCGTACCCGACCTGAACAATACGGTATATATCGTATTTCTGCTTATTGGAATCATTGGATTCTTTACCGTTCCAACTGTATCTGGATGGATTGTCGAAGCCGGTGGCGGTGTTGGTAACTATGGTAAGAATATCAACGATACATCAAAAGGTGCAGGCAAAGGTGCGATATCAGGTGGCAAAGGTGTTGCTGCGGCATCAGGTGCAGCCGTTGGAAACATAGCCGGAAGAATAAAAGGAACACTTATAAAGTAATGATACAAATATAAATATTTCTGATTATGGAATTTAAGTCATTGAAAAATATTGAGACTTCATTCAAGCATATACGGCTGTATGTAATGGTATTTGCAGGGCTTTGTCTGCTGATTTCCGCCATTGCCATATTTGCCTCCTTCTCATTTGCAAGGGAACAAAGAGAAAAGATATATGTACTTGATAACGGTAAATCGCTTATACTGGCATTGGCACAGGATGCAGCAGCCAACCGTCCGGTTGAAGCAAGAGAACACGTAAGAAGGTTTCATGAACTGTTCTTTACACTGGCTCCGGACAAAGATGCCATAGAAAGCAATATGAAACGTGCCTTTATGCTAACCGACAAGACTTCTTATGATTATTACAAGGATTTGGCTGAGAAAGGATATTACAACAGAATCATTCCGGAAATATCCATCAGCGCATAGAGATAGATTCTATAAGCTGCAATTTTGATTCACATCCTTACAAGGTAGTGACATTCGCCAAACAGTATATCGTCAGAAGTAGTAACACTACCATAAGGTCATTGGTAACTGAATGTAATCTTGTCAACTCTGTACGTTCAGACAACAATCCTCAGGGATTTACCATTGAGAAGTTCGTAGTATTGGAAAACCGGGATTTACAAACCATAAACAAATAAAAGCATGGGAAATATACTGAAAGGCATTAAGGAAACTATAAAAGAAAGATGTGAAGCTCTTTCTCCCAAACAGAGAAAACGGGTGCTTATAATCATGTGTCTGCTTTATTTTCTTGCATCGCTATGGATGATAATGGGCTTTTTTATAAATGACAGACAAAATGAGCAACAAGACTTCATGGAAATGTTTGACGGTTCAATATCTGAAGATACTCTTGACATGCCAGAACTTATGAATAACAATAACCAACCATTAAACAATCAAGATTATGAGCAGTGACAAAAGCAAAGGAACTGACCTTATAAAAAAGGAGAAAGCAAAGAAAGTTCTTGTCTTCGGAGGTCTTGGTATCCTCTTTCTGGCTTCAATGTACCTGATATTTGCGCCAACAGACGCAGACAAGGAAAAGGAAGCGTTACAGTCCGGACTGAACGTAAATATACCTCAGGCTACGGACAACAAACTGACAGACGATAAGCAAAAGGCATACGAATTCAGTCTGATGAAAAGAAAAATAAAGACAGGGAAAAGAGCTATCGGGACATTAGCTGAAATGTATAGTTCTGAAAATACAAATGAACCTGATACAGAAAACAGCAATAACAGTAATACAACTGTAAATAACAATAATGAAAGTAGCAGTCATATAGACCGTTCCGTACGTGAATACCAGGCAGCTTCACAAGCTGTTTCCAATTTCTATGAAAATGATTATGACTACGAAAAGGAACAAATGCGCGAGGAACTGGAGTATCTCCGTCAGGAACTAAAAGATATGGAGGAAAGCCAATCAGAGGAAGAAAAGCAGTTGGAACTACTTGAAAAATCCTATCAGATGGCTTCAAGTATCTGCCAACAAATATGAATACACAGACATCTGTCAGTGATACAACCAATAAAAGCCATATAAGTTCGACATTCAATGGCCAATCAATGGAGGTGCTTCCGGCTTCAAAACCGGTTGTGTCTTCATTGATTCAAACAATGACAGACAAAGAATTTACAGAGAAATACTCCAAGGAAAGGAATATGTCATTTATCACACCTACAGCTAATACAGATAATTCACAGAAAAATACAATTGCCTGTAAAGTGGATAGAACTACTACAATCAGAGACAATGAGACTCTGCAGCTCAGACTGCTTGAATCGGTACGTATCGATGAAAACATCATTCCAAGAAATGCACTCCTTACAGCAATAAGCAAACTGTCCGGTAACAGAATGATGCTTTATGTTACAACCATAGAACTAGGAGAAAATATCTATCCGGTGAAACTGACCGCATACGACATGGACGGGCTAGAAGGGGTATTCATTCCCGGATCTGACGAAATGGATGCATTGAAAGAAGTAGGTGCAAACGTAGGCGGTTCAGTTGGAACAAGCTTTACATTCTCATCATCGGCAAAAGACCAGATAATATCTGATGCAGCAAGAGGACTGATGCAGGGAACTTCCAATTACCTGGTCAAGAAAATCAGAACAATCAAAGTAACATTCAAAAGCGGGCACAGACTTATGCTGATGCCTACCAAGTAAAACAATAAAATCAGAAAATATGAAAAAAGGATTCTTAGTTGCGGCTATATGTGTCGCATTCGGTTTGCAGACAATATCAGCACAGGATACAGAAGTAAAACCACACGGTGACTTGTTCCAGGGAATGAGCAGAACCATACCTCAGGGACGTGTGGTACTCCCATACGGACTTGAAGTAACTTTTGAAAAGACTGTTCATCTAATTTTTCCGGCTCCCATAAGATATGTGGATTTAGGCTCGTCAAACATTATTGCCGGACAAGCTGATGATGCAGAAAATGTACTTCGAGTAAAAGCTGCAGTACGTGACTTTGAAACAGAATGCAATCTTTCCGTTATCTGTGATGATGGCAGTTTCTACTCATATAATGTAAGATATGCGGAAGAACCTGAAAAGCTGAGCATAGAAATGAAGGATTTTCTTTATCCGGGAAACAACAATCTGCCTGTTAATAAAGCTGATATCTATTTCAAGGAATTAGGTAATGAATCTCCCGTACTTGTGAAACTTATAATGAAAACCATATACCAGAACGACAAGAGAGAATTCAAACATATTGGCGCAAAACAGTTTGGTATGCAATTCTTACTGAACGGACTTACACCCATAATGGACTTCTATACTTCCATACCGAAATAAAGAATAGAACCGATATGCCTTATAACGTGGACTTCATTACGTTTAAGGTAGTGGATAAGAAGGTTGCCAAACGTACAGCTATTCAGGAAAGAATACTCCAGCCATTAAGGGCATACAATCAGATTACCTGGATAAAAGGTCATAGGAAGAAGGAGCATTTTGCACTCGAGCAGTTCACACTACCTGAAGACAAGCGTCTGGAAGTTACTCTGTACGAAAGAATGGTGGTCGCACAATGACGTTTTATATGGAAAACGAGGATTTAATAAGAGCAAAAAACAATTGACAACCTCAAACTGAAATTCTGATGAAAAGGATACTTGTTATTATAATTGCTATTGTCGGTTTGAGCATACCGACAATGGCACAACGATTATTACCACACCAAAAAGGAATTGAGTTCTATGGTGGTGTACCTTTACAGAAACATAATACATTTGGAGACGGTAATTTCAATGCCGGATTTAACTTTACAAGGTATATCCGCAACTATCACTATTATCATTTCGGACTAAATTATCTTCAGCAGAACTATCACTATAATGAACTGAAGGTTCCAGTCCGTGATTACATGGGTGAAGGTGGATTTATGTTTCACTTGGTTTCAAGTCCGGGAAAAGTTTCCTTGTTTATGGTGGCCCATGTATTTCACTAGGTTATGAAGAAGTAAATGACGGAAACAAGTGGCTGCCTGATGGTGCATACCTTGAAGCAAGAAACAGATTTGTTTATGGTGCTGGCGCTCAATTATCTTTGGAAGGATTCATAACGGATAATGTAGTGGCTCTCGCTAAAGCCAAAGGAACATTCCTTTTCGGAACAGATCTGGATTTATTCAGACCTTCAGTATTGATAGGAATCCGTATTATCATGTAATATCAGTCAAACGAAATCAGAATCAATGTAATAACACATTATGAAAACTATAAAACATATACAGTCACTTCTTGTGATAATAATTGCCTGCATGACATTTGGTTCATGCAGCAATGAACTTGATGTCACAAAATCATTTCCGTTTAATGTAGAAACTATGCCTGTTCCTAAGGAACTCAGTCAAGGGGAAACGATTGAAATCCGCTGCACCTTAACCTGTCCAGCCGACTATTCCGGAATTCAATATACTATCAGATATTTTCAGTATGATGGCGACGGCATACTCCGTATGGGGAAAGATGGTGAACCATTCATCCCCAATGACAGATATCTGGTAGAAAAAGGTGACTTCCGTTTATATTATACCTCACAATCTACAGAGCAGCAAAGCCTTGAGATTGTTTTTGAGGATAATATGGGGCATTCTCAGGTGGTGGAGTTTGATTTTAATGATTCAGGAAATAATTCAAACTAGTTAGGGATAACCCTAACTAGTCTATTTTTTTAGTAATATAGCATTGTTAATCTTACTTTTACGTAAAAGTAACAATGAATCAGAACATATTTTGATCAACTGACAAATATCATCATTAGAAAAAATGATACGTTTAAAATGATTCAATTGAATATTTTCAAAATTTATATTTACATCATAATGCTCTACAACCCATTTACACAACCTATATTTAATCGGAAACGAATATTTTAGTGAATAATAAAAAGTATTTATTATGCATAGGGGTACATTAGGATTCTCTTTATATCTTATGTCCATAGCATGCGGTATTTTAAAAAACTCTAGAAAAGATTCATCATATATAAATCTTTCATTATTAAAATCATATACTATAGAAGAAAAATTAAAGAAAGCTGTTCTTATCAAACTATATGGAGTATTCTTTAAATTAAGTTTTTGTATCCCCCAAGTATTATTGAGTTCCCACATGTCAACAACAATTTTCCTACTTTCAGTTATATCCACCAAAACTATTTCTTTTATAATATATTTTATTTAGATATTTGTGTGGTATAGATATATCATCAATATTATCTATTACAATATCAAGATCCCTGTTTTCAAGATACCCCAACAGAAAATTCCTAATGACACCGCTAAAAATATACACGTTTGTCTGCTTGGATATTAATGTTAATAAATTCCAAGAATCACTATCCAACAAAAAATCTTTCAAATAGTTTTTAAAAGATCTATTTTGTTTGGATATACTATCACCTATATTATCAAATCTTCTGTCCATTTAATTTTCGAAGATGATTAAGGGCAAATTTATCTGTCATACATGCTATAAAATCCCTAATAACTCTAAATCTTTCTTCAACACTAAAATCTCCAACATCAAATTTGTCGTATAGTTCTTCAATAGTGTCACATCTACCTTCTATAGATACATGTTTTCTATAATCATCCTTTAAATTATCATCCTCTTGATGCTTTTCTACATATTCATGCAAAACTGTCATAAAGATAGATTTTGAAATAAGAGCTTTTCCTCTTGTTCGGAATGATTTCTCTTTATGAAAAAAATACTTTATATATGCATTCAAAATTCCTGAAATAACAGCTTCACCTGTTACTTCCAATGACATAATATCCCTATTTGATAGTATCTTATCTCTTGACAATCCTTTGAGAAGTTGTGTCACTGCATCATTCTCTATAAGTTCGTTATCATATGTTCCTTTAATTATGCTATCTAGGTTGTTTATAAATTCTTTTGTAGCTAATTCCATTAAATAGGTTATTAATTTGGTTCTTAAATCAACCCATTTCTTTTTGTATATTTAATATTGTCTTTTTTGATATAAAATCTATTATAAAGATCTTCATTATCTAGTTTTTGTATTCCTTCCTCTAAATCTTCATATTTTATCCATTGCTTTTGAATTGCATCCTCTACATCCATTATATAATAACAAATAGAATCAGCGGCTTCCATTAAAAAGGCCAACGGATGACGACAAATACTTCCATTATCACTTATCAATTTACATTCTGTAATTATTTCATCTAATGCTTCTTTTTCTGTATAGAACACTCCATGTTTATGTACACCAATATATCCACCTTTATCTTTAGCCCCCAAATTAGGATATTTTAATGTTGCTGCTAAGGTTGCATATGTAAGATTCAAACCAAACAAGTCTCCCAAATATTGAAGTTTAGTCAATACTCTAAAACCCTCAGCATTACCATCAAACTGAGTATAGTCATATTTTAAACAATCATTTTGTAAAAAATCATTCAATCTGCTCTCTGTGAATCATTTAAACTATTATAAATAAATCTACTTATTTCGCTAGAATTTTATCGCCTTTACATAATCCTTCTAATTTGCGAACAAATCTTTAAAATACTCTGTATAACGACTTCACCAAAATGACCAAATGGAGGATTTCCAATATCATGAACCAAACAAGAAGTTTTTAATATCGGAGATATTTTCCTTAATATATCAATTTCACTAAGTTCTGTTTTTGCTTTAAATTCATCATTACCACATAAATATATGGCAAATGACAACCCTATATTCATTACTTCCATAGAATGAGTTAAACGAGAGTGAATATTATCATCAGAAGTTAGTGGAAATACTTGTGTTTTATCATGCAACCTCCTACACGATGAGCTGAAAACGACCCTACCAAAGTCACTTTCAAAAGAATTTCTACTATCAGTATCACCTGATATTTTCAATCTATTTGGATCGACAGAAGATTCCCTTCTTCTTCGATAATTTAATAATTTTTCCCATTCCATTTTTATAACATTTAGCTTCAATCTACACAAAAGTACGAAAACTTATTATAACATCAAAGTTTATTCTTCTACTATCTAATTGATTAATACAAAAATAACCATTATACTTTAATTTACTTATTAAAATATAACATCGGATTTTTGCTACTTTTTGTGCCGCCTGAAGCTCACTGTAAAAAGTAGTGGGCGGAATTTCCGCCCACATTCATTCTATTAACTTGAGATATTTAAGAGGTCCGAACTCATCGGATTTTCTTCCCCATGTCCAATCGTGTTCATACATATCATCTCCCCACTGCTGTGGGGAGTCAAAGACAACTTTTACGTTCACTGAATACTTACAATCTTCTATTTCAGTAATAGTACCTTTTACCACTATACCGGTGAACATACATTCACACCTTTTTCCGATTATACTCTGATTTATTTCTGTAGTTTTCATATCTCATATATCTGTTAAGCGACCAGACATTTCTGTATCATTCCCATATTTTGATTTACCAAGTTTATTATTTGCTCATGGTATTCGGTATTCTTATTACATACACCTCGACTTGTACGACCTTTAAAGTTCTCAATGAAACCTCAATTGTTTCAATACGTTTACCTTCAATGGTAGCCGATAGTATCAAAGAGTTTTCTTTCAGATAGTAGGAATTTGAAAATACACAATGGTGCATTATCTCAGCTTCCTCAATAAAATCATGAACACTTCTCAAAACATGTACTTGAATTATGCCGTCTGTAAATGAAATACCGAAGAACTTACCCTTTTGCTCCTTATATATCCTTTCATTCTCAATAGCTTGAACCTTTTTGCGTTCATTATCTTCTCGTCTGATTTCATCATTCCTTCTTTTGACCAACTTGTCATGTTCGGAAACAATATCTTTCGGACAAACGTATTTGGAATTATGAATGTCCATTCCAAAGTGTTTCAGCAATCTAATATAATCACACCATTCAGATGGATTGGTGATTTCATAACCATTACGGATACAGATTTTTAAGGCTGCCCAATATTCATTTATATCTGCATTTGAACGAATGAAATGACGGAACATTTCTATCTGACCGACTTTAAGTAATGTTTCCATTTTGTTATCAGATAGGATTGCTTTGAAAAAAGCATTGGGGGATATATCGTAAAACTTTCCCTTGAAACCATTTCGTCTGATTTTCTTTATAATTCTGATATGTGGATAGGTACATTGTGGAGTAATATCGTATGCAAAGTGATTACTATTTGACCTCAGTTCCATGCAGCTGTGTTCATTCCACAAATCATAATACATGGAGGACATACACCGTAAACGTGCTATAATTTCACCTATACCATTAGGAGCAATCCACTGCTGCACTATTTCACTGATTTCACATTTCGCTGGATAGCCAACCTTTCTATTGGCTCTGACTATAAAGAAACGGATTACCTGATAACCTTTACAGGTTGTAATAACAGAGAAATATTCTGTAGCTTTAAACACTCTCTGACGAGTTTTCATTACTTCCAATATACTTCCACAATGAGGACAAATACATTCCGCATGGTCTGAGGAAAGGATATTTTCACCCTTCCAAGAATGACCACAATCGGTACAAGTTACAATTCCCTTACTCGTCATATGTGCAATATGGCTGAAACAATGCTTGTATGCGTATGCCTTTTGTTTCTCTGATATGCTTTTCAGTCTTTTTGATAATGTAACAATTTCAGACTGGATACGTGTTTTCGGCTTCATAATCAAAAATCAAATAATGAGGGTTGAACATTGGTTGTCTGAGTTGCAGATGATTTCTGTTTTGCTCTGCTCTGTAACTTATTGAGTTCCATTTGCTGATAATTGCTCAATAGCCTTTCTGCGTGCGTTCTGCTTTTCCTCTTCAGTAGTTCAACATGGTGGTTTACCATTACTTACAACTGATAGGCTTTCCGATTTCAATATCATCTTCATCATAGTAATGCATAGCCATAGAATAGATTTCATCATCATCAAATCCGTTCATTCCGCTTTTCTGAACTTCATTAAGTATATAGGTTATGCAATCGTCAATGTTCTTTGCCGGATTTGCGTATCGTGGTGCAAACAAATCGTCTGTCATTGCTCTATACTCCAAGTAGTTTTGGATAGCAGCCTTGAATAATTCAGTACCTTTCATATCTCACAAGTTTAATAGTTAAAAATTTTATGCGGATTCTAGAGCTGAGGGAGTTGAGTTTCAACCTTTGGTATCTGCCTCTCGTATATCCGACATTTTTTATGCGTCTTTCTTTCACTTCGGTCGTTTTCGTTTCAGGTGCTATAAAGGTAGGTATTAGCAGATACAAGGTTTTGTATAAAATACTACCCGAAGCTGGAGATTTTCTACAACCACCGGCTTGACCTTGTATCTGCGTAAAATACCGTAATTACCTTTGCACCGGAACGTAAATGGCCGTCAAAAGTGTGGAAAGAGAAATGAATGGAGGTACTGCGATAAAAGAGGCAGACAAATTAAACTTGATAGATATTTCTGATTTTGTCACAAAATCAAAAGTGTGTTTTCATATTTCAGATTATTAAATCATAGAAGATTTTTCATTATTAGAATATACTCTTTTCATGCTCAGTCACATAATGCAGGAATTCAATTGTCTTCAGACGTTGTTCAACACTTGTTTTAGATACAAGTAGAGGTTCTTCATCACTGGCACACCAATGGCATACATATCAATAAGTGCTGGATTTCTTTCCTTATATATTGTGGAACACGCATGGTTACAGAAGGAGAATTTCCGGCAAGCTTCTTTCTGCCAGTTCCTTTTCTTCTTCCCCCTTTCTTTTGTGCTATAATCTTCTCAATATCTACAGAAGTTAGAATTTGAGGTCTATAATATTCAGGTAAACCACCCTTGGCCTTGTAATAATAGCTGCCATAAGGATTTCTCCATATCCGATCGAGTTTGTTCAACAAGTAGAGTCGAATAACTTCCTTGCACAATTCATGGTCGTAAATATTCCTGACTGATTTCGTCACATTTTCAGAGGTATAAAATGGTATAATAATATCGTATTTCGTAACGAGAGTATCTGTCGGTTTCATAATATAAAATGAGTTATTTGATTTTGTTACTTTTTCAAAAGGCATAATTAATGCTTATATAAAGCATAGCAACAACAGAATGATTGCAGCAATCGCAATCCATTTGACGATAGTGAGTATTACAGAGAATGCAAACCTCATTATGCTCGAAATGAGAATAAAGCCAATAAGTAACCCTATGGCTATAACCACTTCTTTGGTAATGATGCAGCTAAGCAGCCAGCAAAAGCCTATCAGAACAGCAATATAAAATGTCAGCTTGATTAGAGATATAACTCGATAATGTGAAGCAGGCTGATTTACAGGTTGCTTCTTCAATGATTCATTTGATATAAAAGTAGGTTCTGTTTTCATAAGCATCCATTTTAGAGAGTTATTATTAGGTCGGGATAGAACAACCTTTGTTTCAAGGGCTTTATAAAGGTCGGCTTTCAGAAAAGGCAAGGACTATGGGATAAATACAACCTTCAGGTGGAGATTTCTCCCATAGCCTTGGGAATCCTTGCCGATTGAAAGCCGGAAATTACCTTTGCACTTGAACAAAGGTTGTCCCGACTTTAACAGGTAAAACTGAATCAGAAAACAGGAAGCTCGTTTCTTTCAATAATAATCTGTATGCAACCTGTTAGTTCAGTGTAAAGTTCATCATACTCTGGTTTTCCGTCAAATCATCATCAAGTTTATATTTGGCAAATGTTTTCTGAATGGCTGTATTGCCCAAAAGGATAGCTGCCAACCTCTCAGCAAGGCTCTGAGGTATATTTTCTGCAAACTCATTCCATAATACTTCTACAATTGTATCATACTTGGAAAAGTGAAGTCCATTGTACAGAACCTCATTTGCTGCTTCTTCAGCTTCAAGATCTGAAAGACCAATGGTTATGGCATTGGCATATACATTCAATGCTTCATCTGCACGGCTACTTAGGAAAGCTTTGTCATTGGACAATTCCGGATGATGCTCACTGATATACTTCCCCCAATAAAGACTGGAAGTAAGAAAGTTCTCTTTTTTCGTTTGTTTTCATGTTACCTACTTTTTTATTTGGTTAATGGAATCATTGAAATTATCTAATTTACCTGCAAGTGCCAGCATATCTTCTTCTATCTTCTTGTTTGTTATACGTAGCTCGGCAAACAACGCCTTTCCGCTTTACAGCGGTAGGTTTTCGTTTGCCTGCCCCCGAACCGTACTTACACGTCTCCATGTATACGGCTCTCCATCTGTAACATCATCTTACTTGACACATCTCTGGATTTTTGCGTTACACTCCGCACATACAACCAAAGTCTTTCTGTGCATATAGAGCATTTTGCGTTCCCAGTCATTTTTACCTTTTAACTCTTTGAGTGTGCGGACATGGTGCATTACCACTTCTCCGTGCTTGCCACATAGTTCGCACGTTTTTGTTGTAAGCCTTTCTATC
>ENA-OQHP01000163-OQHP01000163.1-human-gut-metagenome-genome-assembly--contig:-NODE-163-length-21922-cov-3.529846_pt1 | contig 21922 bp, 32 predicted proteins | sample MGYA00242563_ERZ504717 | MGnify/ENA primary metagenome ERZ504717 (study PRJEB26092, sample SAMD00036212) | human gut metagenome | host: Homo sapiens | study: EMG produced TPA metagenomics assembly of... | reverse complement strand
CTCGGAAAAGAGAGTACGTAGTTTATCACTTTCACTAGAAAATTCTAATACTGAACACATAATGGATTAAGATTATAATGAAGCCACAAAGGTAGGAAGGAAAAGAGGGGAAAAAAACACGCACGAGCCGAATGCTTACAAATGGGAGCCTATTGGCAAGCATGCGAGCAGCTTTTCAAGAAAGCAACCGGCAAAACTTCAGCACAATGAATTACTATGATAATCCAGAAATCATTATCATAAAAGCCTCCGAGCGCAATATGGCACAGCCCATAATCACACTATATGACAAACTCTTAAAAGATGACAATGCCACTCCACATCCCCTGTTGAATTTATTAATACAAACAAAATCTGCTAACGCTCTTCCTATTCCAACTAACCGGAAAGTATATTGCAACCAAGAACACTGGGCACAAATGAGCAGCGACTTTCCTTTGTCCATATCTCAACGCGAAACACTAGCAATGTACACAACACCGGAATGTGCTGATATTTTTGTCGTCAACGGTCCTCCGGGAACAGGAAAAACCACTTTTCTGCAAACTGTCATTGCAAACAGACTTGCTCATAACATTCTAAACAATCCGGAAGAGCCGGAAATTATAGTTGCAAGTTCAGCTAATAATCAGGCGATCACCAATATCCTGAAGGATTTCAAAGCGGAAACAACCAATGACACAACACATCCCCGGTTGTCCAACCGCTGGCTACCCGAACTGGATACATTAGGCCTATATCTGTCAGGGAAAAAAGAGCTGCAACAACAGTACAAAATGATGTTCAACCCCAAAGGGATGGATTTCCGGCAGCATACGATACACCTGAACGTCAAGAAGAGTACAAACAATTCTATCTGCAATGCTTCAATAACTTTTTCAAGAAAAACTATCAAGACGAAACAAAATGCCGGCAATTTCTCCGTAAAGAAATGCAAGCCCTCCAAAAAAAGATTATTCTCTGTATCCAAGCTGCCGAAACAACAGAATACGGAAACCGGAAGGAAAACAATATATTACAGAAGTTTATCCGTAAATTCCATGAGCCATTACCCTCCTACGACAAAGTAATAGAACAGTGGACTTTGACAGAAGAATTCAAAGAACGTTACGAAAAAATAAGTTCCAACCCTGAGTATGGCAACTTACCTTATACAGAAGACATGGCAGTAAGGCTGGATATCAGCTATCGGTATCAAATGTTCTGGTATGCCATACATTATCGGGAAGCCGAGTTTATTCACCGGTTAAGCAAGTGCGATGAAGGTAAGCAGCGCACACAAGAAGCCTATACCCAAAGATTAAAACGTTTGGCTTGCGTAATGCCTGTTTTCATCTCTACTTTCCATTCTCTACCCAAGTATATGACCTATGCGGAGAACGGAAAATGGGATATTCCTTTATACAATGGAATAGATCTGTTGATTGTAGATGAATCCGGACAAGTTTCACCCGAACTTGCCGTTCCCTCCTTCAGTTTGGCCAAGCAAGCGATTTTAGTAGGTGATATTCAACAAATAGAGCCTGTATGGTCCATTTCTGATGAATATTCATTCATTAATTTAAAGAATCTGGCATTGTTTCCAACCAGTCCTCGGAAAAATACCGTTTTTTAGAAAACAATGGTTTCCTTTCTTCTTCCGGAAGTATAATGAAACTGGCACGTAAAAGCTGTAATTTTACAGTAAAAGGTGAAAAAGGAGCTTTTCTGACCGAACACAGACGATGCGTAGATTCCATTATGCTTATTGCAATGATTATGTTTACCACGGCAGGTTACTTCCTAAAAAAGGTAACGAAGTAAAATACAAGTCCCTCCCTTCCAAAGGATATGTACACATCAACAGTTACAGCAGCCCTGGAAAAACAGGAAGTCGCCTCAACCGGCTGAAGCGGAAGCCATTGTCTGTTGGCTGGAACTGGAAAAAGATAATCTGGAAAAGACCTATAAAAAGCCTATTCATGAAATTGTAGCCGTAGTAACTCCTTTTAAAGCCCAAGAGGCCGAAATACGGCATCAAATACAAAAAATATCAGGAAATGAGAAATATAAAGATATGATCATCGGCACCGTACATTCCCTGCAAGGTGCCCAATGTCCGATTGTTCTTTTTTCAACAGTCAACTCTCCCGAAGACCATTCTCTTTTTATGGAGCGTGATGGAAAATACAATATGCTCAATGTAGCGATATCGCGCGCTCAGCATCATTTCATTGTTTTTGGCAACATGAATATTTTCCATCCGGAAGAAAACACCCCGGTAGGAAATATGGCTAAATGGCTTTTCGATGATCCATCCAACGAGATTTCCAACAACTTTATTTACCAACAGGAAGTTCCGCTGTGCACCTACCACCCCACCCTTCGTCTGTCCACCACAGAAGAGCATATCCAGGTTCTGCACCAAGCTTTTGAAAAAGCAAGACACCGTCTGCTGATTGTATCTCCATTCATATCTATCCACGCCATAGAAAACGACCAGTTGGTTCCGCTGATACGCCACACGGTACAACGAGGAGTGGATGTCACAGTCTACACCGATTCGTCTCTAGATTATGATACGAAAACTAATCAGTTGCTCAGCCGTGCCGAAGAGGGACGGAACATATTAATAGAAAATGGCGCAACCCTCATTGAAGTAAAAGGTATCCACAATAAATCATTGGCCATTGATAACCATACACTTATAGAGGGTTCTTTCAACTGGTTATCTGCCAACCGCCATAAAGAATACTCCCGCCACGAATGTTCCATAGTTGTATCATCTGTTCAAGCCGATGAGTACATCAACAATCTGATAAAGGAACTAGAAAGCAGAGAAAAAACCTTTCAATCCCTATCTAAGCCTACAATCAATCTTGACATTGACCAAAAATATCCGGGGTTCTTTACAAAAGAATCTTTTAATGATTGTACAGAAGAAGATATTTGCCGTATAAAACAAAAAGTCCAAGAGTTAGGCATTCAGAAAACAGTCCTTCCACCTTATATCCATAAACAACGTGAAACTTTCCCACGTGCTTATGAACCTGGTGCACAGAAGAAAAGGAAATTATATGTGAGTTGATGCAAAAGACCAATCATCTTTCTATTTTTATAGAATGTCTGCAACGTACAGGACAAGCAATTCAAATTCAGATAGAAGGCAAAAACAATTGATTATAATCCTGAACTGATATCCTTTTTATGATATTCGGGAAACTTGGGAAACAAGAATCAGTCCCTATACGGAAGAGAGGAGAAGGCAAAAGGTAATTTGCCTTTCCTCTCTCGTATAGCATATGCAACTCCTGCCCAAAGTTCCTTATTTTTTGGAATACATCCAGGTCCATTTATGCCAAAGACTCTCTAACGGTCCCTGCTTATGTCCTTTCAACCACCATTTGCAGAACTGTACTTGCAACAAAAAGAGTACAAAACCAACCAGCAAACTCAACGTATATCCACAGTACGGAGCCAGATAAGTCCGAAAGGGAAATAAATAATAGCTCCGGCAATAGATGGGTGATATAATTGGTCAGACTCATCCTACCATAATAACGAAGATTTGATACAAAATTCTTAAACCTATCCCGTTGATAAAGCAATACAAAAGAAGCAACCAGTACAAATGTAAAAGCGAACTTTTGCCACATATCAAAAGCAGTTCCGGCAGTCTGGCGAATGAGTTCACTGTCACTAGCCATAATCAACTCTTTCAGTTGGAAAAGCGGAGCAAAAGAGATAGCGGAAATGATAAGAGCCTTCACCCAAAAACGAGTATGTTTTTCGGAAGTTACAAACAATTGTTTGCGTCCGATATACAACCCCATCAAGAACAAGCCGGCAGTCTGCCAAAAACGCCCTGCTCCCAGAGCCCAATATAGACTGGCTTTCTGACCAAAGGTCATATTCTTACCCAAAAACTCCCACAAATTCCCCTCTTTGGTATATTCCGCCACTTCTTTATACATCGCGCCCACTCCCCAATCGGGCAAAGTATGAGAAGGATCAAACAGACCTACTATATAATGATACCACTCAACGGGCTGCAATAGAAACAAAATAGCCGTAACTAGTATGGCACAGTCACTCCACTTGCGCACCACGAACAATACGATTCCCACTACCGAGAACAGCAACAACACATCTCCTGCCGGAAAAAAAGCTGCATTCAGCGTAGCAAAAGCTACCAATAACAGCAAACGCCACAGAAAACGATAACCAAAATCTTTTCCTTTACGCTGTTGGTTAGCCGACTGAATATAAAATGTAAATCCAAACAGCAAAGCAAAAATGGCATACGATTTTCCAGCCAATAAAGTAAATGTAACATTGAATACCCCGTCATTCAGTATATTCAACCATGCAGGCTGGTCTACCGGATAAACCGGAAAGATGAAATGCTCCAAACTATGCACTAAAAGAATTGCCATGACTGCAAATCCCCGTAAAGCATCCACCACCTCAACGCGTGGCAGTTTTTCTGATAATTGTTTTTCCATGAACTAGTTATTATTGTTTATTTAAAATTCGTTTTACCCAGCGGTTGGCCGGTTTCTCAAAATAGTAATAAGAAAGCAGACTCAGCCCGATAGCGACTGCAAAGATAAGCGGAATACTGATATACAGACTGATATGCCAATCGTATGTTTGCGCCAACTGCACATAAGCAAATAATATCCACTATACTCTCCTCTTCGGTGCTATTCCTGCTCTACATATCCGGGGGAGCGGTGAGCAACATTGGATAATAGACTACAGAAATATCATCAGAGTTTTGACAACTCTTACCAAAAACTGTATATTAAAAAGAGAAACTGATTTCCTACAATATTTCCTTTAAATTCCAAGCCTGTATATGCCTGACCCCTTCATTGGAAGGGAATTGTACCTCATCCATGGAAACGACATATTTTTCATAATTATCACCTATCGTCAGCAAAGGAGCATATTCCCGTTCCATGGTTTGTGCCGTTTCCAACATGTAAGTTGCTTGGAGATAAATCACTCTATCGTCCTTCATAGCAACAAAATCAACTTCTTTATCCCGAAAAGAACCTGTATATACAATATAGCCTAAACGACGAAGTTCCAAATATACTGCATTCTCCAACAAATACCCGACTCCATAAGCAAAGCCCGGATAAAGAAAATTCTTAAAGGACAAGTCATTCAGATAATACTTGCAATTACCTGCCACCACATCCTTTCCTTTTATATTGTAACGTTCTGTTTTATAAGCAAGAAAAGCTTCTTCTATATACCTAGATAATTAGATAAGGTATCATAACTCACCTTCCGGTTCTTGGATTTAAAGAAATTAACAATATGCTGAACGGAAAACAGATTGGACGCATTATTCACCAAATAAATAAAAATATCATCCAATAACCTTACATCACGAACGGGTTTACGCTTCACTATATCACGCAACAAAATCGTATCTTTCACAGAAGCGACGTACTGTTTTTCTGACTCGACAGTGGGCAGGTTGTACAATTCGGGCAAACCGCCTTTCTGTAAATAGGCCAAATAAGAAGCCCGACCGGCAGGTTGCTGCATCAACTGTAAATATTCAGCATAACTATAGGGGAATATATGAAATTCTACATAACGTCCCGACAAAAGAGTGGCAAGTTCACTGGAAAGCATTTTAGAGTTAGAACCGCTGATAAACAATTCACTCTCTTCGACAAAGTCTTGCGAATGGGAGTTTACAAACCTTTCCCAGCCATCCACATTTTGAATTTCATCGAAAAACAAATATACTTTTCCTTGCGGTTTAAGCTTTTCCCGATAAAAACGATACAGACTTCCAATGCTTTATAATCATCAATAAAATCAAATTCCAGATACTCCTTATTTATATATAGGATATTAGCCGGATTTACTCCTCGTTCCGAGACAAGACTTGAAGCAATTTGCCTGAGAATATAACTTTTGCCCGAACGACGTTGTCCTATAAGTACCTTCACCAAGTTATTCCCCACAAAATTGCCAATCTTGTCGGTATAAGATTTCCGTTCCAGTCCCAATTGATACGTATTTCCACCCCAAAGGTTATACTTTTCTAAAGCTTTCCATTTATCGTCCATACTCGAATCTTTTCCCACAAAGATAGTTTCGAGTATAATCGAAAAAAGCACTGTTATTTCTTTCGAGTATAATCGAAAAAACGTATCTATCTCAAACTGAATTAAAGAAAACGAATACAATCCGGCAGTATGTAAAATTTAACAAATTACTTAAACAAGCAAACTATTATTTTCCTACATTTGTTACCAGTGAAACTTTAAATACGAAAGAACATGAAAGCAAATCCTGTATTTAGTTTATACATCCTACCAAATTAGTATTTGGCTGCGGAGAAATCAAGAAATTATCCAGTGAAAAATTACCGGGGAAAAAGGCACTGGTCGTCATCTCATCCGGAACTTCCATGCGGAAATATGGATATTTGGAGAGAGTACTTGCCCAATTAAGACTGAATAATGTAGAAACACTGGTTTACGATAAAATCCTTCCCAACCCCATCAAAGAACACGTCATGGAAGCAGCCGCCATCTGCCGGGAGGAAAAGTGCGACTTTGTAGTAGGACTGGGAGGCGGAAGTTCCATCGACTCAGCCAAAAGTATAGCTGTTATGGCCTGCAACGACGGTGACTACTGGATTATGTATCAGGGGGTAGTGGTAAAGGACGCCCTGTTACCAAAGCACTTCCCATTATCGCCATCCCTACCACCGCCGGAACCGGAACGGAAATGGATCCATGGACAGTGATTACCCACGAAACGGCTCAAGAAAAGATAGGCTTCGGTTGCCAGCTGACCTTCCCTACCTTATCTATTGTAGACCCGGAACTGATGGTTTCCATTCCCCCGCACCTCACCGCCTATCAAGGGTTCGATGCATTCTTCCATGCCGCAGAGGGTTTTATCGCCAATTGTGCAACACCCATCAGTGATCTTTACGCCTTAGAAGCCATCCGTCTGATCTACAAATATCTGCCAGTAGCCGTAGCCGACGGAAAGAATTTGAAAGCGCGTGCCAAAATTGCTTGGGCCAGCACCTTGGCAGGCATGGTGGAAGCCACTTCAAGCTGCACTTCCGAACATTCATTAGAACATGCCATGAGTGCTTATTATCCACAACTTCCTCATGGAGCAGGACTCATTGCCTTGTCTGAGGCATACTTCGAAACTTTCCGGCATGACTGTACAAAACGTTACATGAAAATGGCTGAATGATGACCCAGAAAAAGAGCAACCGTCCGTCCGATTTCATTGATGCATTGATTACACTGCAAAAAGAATGTAAAGTACATTCTATCAAACTGAGCGAATTTGGTATCCAATCCGAAGATTTCCCCAAATTCCTGCAAAATGCAAGAGATACGATGGGAGGACTGTTCACTCTCGACCCACGCCCGATTACAGACGAAGAAATCCTGCATATCTTTAAAAATTCTTATAAATAATGGATAAAGAACTAGACCTTGCCGTAACCTGTTACGGCAAGGTAAAACCATTGAAATATGATTTGGTCCTCCTCCCTTGGGGAGCTACCGAACCGCATAATCTGCACCTGCCTTATCTGACAGACTGCATTCTGAGCCACGACATCGCACTAGATGCTGCAAAACTGGCAAAAACACATTACGGTATTCGTTGCATGGTCATGCCTTACGTCACTGCCGGTTCACAGAATCCGGGACAACGCGAGCTGGATTTCTGCATCCATTATCGCTATGAAACGCAAAAAGCGATTTTAAGCGACCTAGTTGCCTCTCTATACGCCCAGGGATACCGCAAAATGGTCATTATCAACGGACATGGCGGCAATACATTCAAAAGTATGATACGTGACTTGTCACTGGACTATCCCGACTTCCTGATAGCCAGCAGCGAATGGTTTGCCTTTGTTCCTGCTAAAGAGTACTTTGATGAACCGGGTGACCATGCAGATGAATTGGAAACTTCTGTTATGATGCATTATCATCCGGAATTGGTAAATTTAGACGAAGCCGGAAACGGAGATTATAAGAAGTTCACCTCACAAATGTTGAATGAAAAAGTGGCATGGATTCCGAGGAACTGGCAAAAAGTTTCGCAAGACACCGGTATAGGCAATCCCAAAAAAGCAAGTGCCGGAAAAGGGAAGAAATACGCCGAAGCAGTCGTTGCAAAATATGCATTGCTGTTTGAAGAGTTGGTACATAAAGAACTTTATTAATAGTTTTAGAACTAAATAGGTTTATTTTCTTCATAATAAAAAGCATAAATTTAGCACATCATATAAGTCACATTCAATTATATCACTGCATATAAACCAGTTACCCAACAATATATTCTGAAAAATATTCCAAAATATATTTGATATAATAAAATTCTAATGTACATTTGTGAAGTTAACTATATACTAACCTTTAAAAGCAGATCTTATGAAAAACAAATCACTTTTTTTAGTCCTAGTCATTCTTTGTTTGACTAGCGTAGAGATCTATTCTTCCCGACAAGAATTAAAGTTTGATGCACCTCTTCCGAGCAACACAGAAAACGGAAATGCTCGCAGTGATTACGGACCTCCCGGTGAAGGAGATAAATGCTGGTATTTCGATGGAGCGTCTTCTTGTGTAAATTTTTCATTCAATAATTGTTATGAAGACCCAAACCAAAGGTGCGGAAGAGATGAAGGAGCTCCCAATTAATTTAACCGACTAGCAAATCATTCCATAGGGTATTTAAGATCTTTCCTATTCATAATTAGTTGATCCAATCTACAAACTGAAGATAATTAAATACCTATATTTAATCTATAGTGTATGAAATATTTTTTGTATATCTTCACTTATCTGCTTCTAGGAGCATCATGTTCATCTCCTTCTCGTCCAATAGACTATGGTACAGAATTAACAGCTACAGACTCCATCTGCCTGTCTATAGATGAACATACACATTATGAAAGCAAATCTATATTCCAATTTGAAGAAAACGGACATGAGTATCTTTCCTTTTTGAATGAAAAGCAAGCTATAAAGTTCATATCTATGATTTGGATACCAAACAAGTTATTAAAACAATTCATCTACAAAAAGAGGGGAGAAATGCAATGCCATCAACTAATGGCTGTTTTCCACTTAGCTCAAAGCATTTTTTAATTACAACTTGGAATGGAGTTTTTGGAATTATCAATGAAAAAGGAGAAGTGGAAAATAAGAATAGCTTTTGGAAAGACAGCGTAAACTTTCATGCTTTCGACCACATTTGTTGCATGAGTTATACATATCGACCTGCCATAATTAAGGATTCTATTTTATATTTCAGTCAATCATTATTAAAATATCCCCGTAAAAAAGATGAATGGGATAAAATACCCATATTTGCTTATGCAGACCTTCATAAAAAAAACTAGGGTGGACAGAACTACGATACCCATCTATTTTTAACAAAGATGAGATAGACTACATTCTGTATGACCCTGAAATCAGTTACACATATACAGGTAAAGAAGTTGTTGTTTCACTGGGACAATATGACAGCATATTTGTATCTTCTGATTTCAAACATAAAAAAGCGTATAATGCTAAAAGCCATTATCTGCCCACGTGCGTCCAGTCTCCCAAAATTTACAAATTGATTTATTCAAAACCATACATGACAGAGGATTACAGCCCCATTACCACCACTTGATGTATGATAAATACCGAAAAGTATTCTATCGGTTTGCCTTAATGCCGGATGATAATATAAAACCATTCTCCAACAATCCGCATCAAAGTTTCTCCATCATCATTCTAAACAAAGATTATGAAATTATTGGTGAAACAAAATTTCCCGGCAACACCTATGCCCATCACTTGTGCTTCGTAGGTAAAAAAGGCCTGTATATTTCAGAGAATAATGAAAACAATCCTCAGTTTGACGAAAACAAACTGGTATTCAGGTGTTTCACACTTCAAGGCCGAAAAAAATGAAGAAAAAGAACTACTCAATCATTCTATGTGGAGGACTGTTCCTGGCAAGCTGTATGTCCAATAATGACAAATGCCTTCAAAAACTGTTTGATGAAGTCGGAGTTGAGAAATCACAAATCCACAATGCCACCCACCTTGTTACCATATTGGGTAATGGTTGCAAAGGATGCATACACAAAGCTCTGTCAGAAATACATAACTCGACCGATACTATTTATATAATTGCATGTAAAAGTAAAAAGACTTTCAATTTAATTGTCAATAAAAATATAGATGACTACTCCAATGTATATCTAGACACTAAATCCATATTAGTGGAATTGGATATGGCTAAAAACACACCTAGAGTCTACCTTTTAAATAATGGTAAATATGTGTCGCACTCTTTTTATGGAAATGAATCTCCCAGCGAAGAAGCGAACACCACCATTACATTCAACACAAATGAGATAGATTTAGGCAAAATCAGCCGCACGGAAAAGGCAAGAATCAAATTCACAATATGGAATACAGGGAAGAACATAGTAAGAATCAGTCATATAGATCTTTCATGCGAATGTTTGAATATTGAAAATGAAATTACTGAAATAAATCCGGGAGACAGCACTTGTCTGAATATCATTTTCCATCCCGATGACATAGGAAAGTTTCAAAGAGAAATTTTATTATATGGTAATTTTGACTCATCTCCCAAACTTTTAACCATTACAGGAGAATACTTTTAATAAAATAATACAATCTTGCTATAAATAATTTTTTAGCTATTTATAGCGAGTATACCATCCATTTCTACCCTTTTGAAAGTTCCTCCAATGTTTTTTCCTCGTACCTGCAAATTGCCTCCTTATAATCCTCGGAAATCAATTTCGGTTCTTTGGTAGCCAGGTCATAACCTACCATCACCGTGCGGCACTCACACTTCACCTCATGGGTATCCGTAGTCACGGCACGCTGCAACAAAGTAAAACTCTTATGCCCCAAATGTACCACAGCCGTTTCTATCACCAGATGATCCGAGAAAAAATACCGGCATAAAGAAGTTTGCATTGATATTGGCCACCACAATAGCCAGCTTACTCCAGTCGGGCACTGCCAAACACATCTTTATATAAGTAGTCTTTGCCAAATCATACAAAGAAAAGTAAACCGAATTGTTCATATGACCAAACTGGTCCACATCGCTGAATCGTATCTGCACCGGCATAGTATGCCTGAATTTTATATCCTCTGCCATAGTTAAGCTTATTAAAATCGTTCAAATATAACACTTTTCTCAATAATTGAACCCTAAATGACAGATTATTCTTAATTTTGCTGCGAAATAAATGAATATGTAATTTTAATAACAATATAAACATGGATAAGAAGTATAGCAGGGAGACCTTATGCGTACAGGCAGGCTGGACTCCGAAAAAAGGCGAACCGCGCGTTTTGCCTATTTATCAAAGTACCACATTCAAGTATGACACCAGCGAACAGATGGCGCGTCTGTTCGATCTGGAAGATTCGGGATATTTCTATACACGCTTGCAAAACCCCACCAATGACGCCGTCGCCGCAAAAATCGCAGCATTGGAAGGTGGTGTGGGTGCTATGCTGACCTCGTCCGGCCAGGCTGCCAACTTCTATGCCATTTTCAATATCTGTCAGGCAGGCGACCACTTCGTATGCTCGTCTACCATCTACGGAGGTACATTCAATCTGTTTGGCGTCACGCTGAAAAAACTGGGCATCGAGTGTACCTTCATTGACGCCAATGCATCCGAAGAGGAAATAGACCAAGCTTTCCGCCCGAATACCAAAGCGTTGTTCGGCGAAACCATCTCCAATCCGAGCATCGATGTGCTGGACATCGAAAAGTTCGCACGCATCGCACACAAGCACGGTGTGCCTTTGATTGTGGACAACACCTTCGCCACTCCCATCAACTGCCGCCCGTTTGAATGGGGAGCGGATATCGTCACCCATTCTACAACCAAATACATGGACGGTCATGCCACCAGTGTAGGAGGCGCCATTGTGGACAGCGGCAACTTTGACTGGGAAGCCCATGCGGACAAATTCCCCGGTCTGACCCAGCCCGACGAGTCTTATCACGGACTGACTTATACCAAAGCGTTCGGCAAAATGGCTTACATGACGAAAGCAACCGCCCACTGATGCGTGACCTCGGCTCCATCCAGTCTCCGCAAAATGCGTTCCTGCTGAATCTGGGATTGGAAACATTACACCTGCGCGTGCCCCGTCATTGCGAAAACGCACAGAAAGTGGCCGAATGGCTGGAAGCCAACCCGAAAGTGAAATGGGTGAACTATTGCGGACTGAAAAGCAGCAAATACTATGATCTGGCACAGAAATATATGCCAAACGGCTCGTGCGGTGTCATCGCTTTCGGCTTGAACGGAACCCGTGAGGAAGCGATAGAATTTATGGACAGGCTGAAATTCATCTGCATCGTAACCCATGTGGCCGACGCACGGACCTGCGTACTGCATCCCGCCAGCCATACTCACCGCCAGCTCACCGACGAACAGTTGCGCGAAGCGGGAGTAGCTCCGGACTTGATTCGTCTTTCAGTGGGCATCGAGAATGTAAACGACATCATAGCCGACATTGAGCAAGCTTTACAATAAGACGAAGCGGATGAAAAAATCATTATCATTGGCGCCACTTCCGGCATCGGACTGGAAGTGGCGCGATGCTATCTGAAAGACGGCTGGCAAGTAGGCGTGGCAGGACGTAGAGAAGAAGAACTGGAAAAATCCGGTTATCCGCGCCCGGACAGGTATGTACTCAGACAATAGATGTCACCCGTGAGGACGCCCCTTTCTCATTGGAGCAACTGATTACTAAAATGGGAGGTATGGATGTGTTCTTGCTCAGCTCGGGCATAGGCAAACAAAATCTTTCACTTCAACCCGATATAGAATTACAAACCGCCGCCACCAATGTTTCGGGATTCATACGGATGGTCAATGCCGCCTATCACTATTTTGAGCAACGCGGGAAAGGGCATATAGCCGTAATCAGCTCCATAGCAGGCACCAAAGGGCTGGGATCCGCCCCAGCTTATTCAGCTACCAAGCGGTTTCAGAACACGTACATAAATGCATTGGAGCAATTGGCACACATGAAGAAACTAAACATCTCCTTCACCGATATCCGTCCCGGATTTGTCGCCACTCCTTTGCTGAAAGATGATAAATATCCGCTGCTGATGCATACTTCCCAAGTAGCATCTCAAATTGTAAAAGCCATTTCCCGAAGGAAAAGAGTAGCCATCATAGACTGGCGCTATCAGTTTATCGTATTCTTCTGGAAATTGATTCCCGGATGGTTATGGGTGAGGTTGCCTGTGCGGAACCAATAATCCCCAGCCAATATCATTTCATAAGAAAAACCCCTTGTTCTCATCCTGAACTTGCGAAAGATTTGTAAACAAGGCGAGGGTTTCTTCATTCTACTCCCCGAAATTACCTGAATGAAAGGAATTGGTTAAAGGGACCGGCAAAGCCTGTGATCATGCTGATGAAAGATCAAACAGGCTATTGAATGATGCTTTCTTTGTAAAGCTGAACCTCTTTACAAACATAGAAACTTAAAAAAATTCTTTTCCCTTTGTAACAACTTTCCCACTTCCCCCGTCTATCTGATTGAAAGCGCTTTCAAAAAACAATTTCAGTATGAACAAAAACAAAATAGAACCATGAAAAAGTTTGTATTTACTCTATTGCTAGTCTTCGTCTGCCATCTGGGCTACGCCCAAGGCATCAACGGTCTTTTCAATGAATTCGGCAGCGAAAAAAATGCCGATTGTGTCAAGTATCTTCTTTCATGATGTCTCTTGGAAAAATGTTTGCCGGACACGATGAAGACGCTGAGATAATAAGAAAAATAAAGTCAATAAAAGTACTGGACCTGGAATCTTGTACGGCAAGCGTAAAAGAACGGTTCAACAAAAAAGTGAACAAACTGAATCTGAAAGGATATGATGAGCTGATGCGTGTAAACGATGAAGGCGAGAAAGTCCGCGTGCTGATGAAAACAAAAAAGGAAACTATCCGTGAACTGCTGTTTGTATGCACCGGAAAAGAAGACTGTACACTGGTACAGATAAACGGAAAATTCACAAAGGATGATATAAACAAATTAGTAAATCAGGAAACAGGGAAGAAGCATGGACACCGCTGAGTTTAAGCAACAATTTCTACCTTACCACCGGAAACTCTACCGGGTAGCCTTCCGGCTGACGGGCAACCCTCAGGATGCGGAAGATATGGTGCAGGAAGCGTATCTGAAATTGTGGAACAAGCGCGATGAACTGGCGGACGTACTGAACACCGAAGCCTATTGTGTCACCCTCATCAAGAATCTGTGCTACGACGTCCTGCGCCGGAGTCAGCCGGATGAAGACGGACGCCCTCCCGAAGAGCTGAACCTCCCTACGGACACCAACATAGCGCGGGAAGTGGAACAACGGGATGAGGTGAACCAGGTACGCCGGCTCATCGGCAGACTGCCAGAGCAACAAAAGCGGTGATTCTGCTCCGTGATGTCAATGACTGCTCCTTTGAGAGATAGAGCAAGCCACAGGACTGAATGCCATCAACATACGTGTGTTGCTGAGCCGCGCCCGCAAAAAGATACGTGAACAATATAATGCAATAATGAACTATGAAAGTAAATGAAATAGAAAGACTATTGACCCGGTATTACGATGGAGAAACCAGCGAAACCGAAGAAAAGGAACTGAAACGCTTTTTTACCGAAGAGGACGTTCCGGCTCATTTACTTGCCGAGAAGGAAATCTTCATGCAACTGGCAGCACAGCCCGCTCCCGAAATACCGGAAGGACTGGAAAGCAGGCTGAGCCGCAAGATAGACCAATGGGACACAGGCGAAAGACGCACGCTGAAAATAAAAAACATACACGGGTCCTCCGCTTGCAATGGATAGGGAGCATAGCCGCCAGCCTGCTCATCCTGCTCTCCGTAGGACTGTACCTATACAAGCCCTATCCGGCACCGCAAGATACCTGCGCCACCCCCGAAGAAGCATACGTACAGGCCCAGAAGGCACTTATCATGCTTTCCAGCAGCCTGAATAAAGGAATAGAAAAAGTGGAATCGGTGCAGGAAGCCACCGGAAAAATTCAAGAGAACGTAAACGAACAATTAAACCGATTAAATAACATAAAACAATGAAACGTACATATATCATTACCTTATTGCTCTCTCTGTGCTCACTGTTCACCTACGCACAGGACAGTTTTTTCGACAAGTTCGCTGATATGGACGGGGTAACCTCTGTCTATATCTCAAAAGCCATGCTCAGCCTGATGCCCGACATGAAAACGGAAGGGGTAAATATAGGCGAAGTAGCCTCCAAACTGGATAACATCCAGATTCTAAGTTGTGAAAAACCCGACATTATCGCCAAGCTGAAAAAAGAGACAGCTTTCATCAGTCCCAAGAACGGCTACGAGGAACTGATGCGCATAAACGATGAAGGCGAAAAGACCATCATTTATCTGAAACGGAACAAAAACAAAGAAAAGGAATTTGTATTGATGAGTCAGGAAAAAAATGAATTTACCATCATCGCCATCACAGGAAATCTGACCCTGCAAGAGATACAAGGCATCATCAACAAGGAGTAACTCCACACATCCCCCACCATAAGGCCTTTTCTCCCGCCTGCTAAGGTCTGAAGAAAGGATATATACTATCTCCATAGCACTATGGAGTTATCTCCAAAGCTTGCGGAGTTAACTCCAAAGGCTATGGAGATAACTCCGCAGGCTTTGGAGATAGTAACCGGACGGTCGGAAAGGCTTAACAATAGGGCTGCGAATGCTTACGTTATCTCCGGAAAAGGGTTATCCGCCCGTAGAAGCCCCGCCAATGAAGGAACTTATTTCTTTATCCGTTTTTGGGTAGGCAAAGTAAACTCATGCGCTTCGGTCACCGCCCCGTTGCTCTCTGTTGCAAAAACACGGAATTGCGCCTGGCCTGTTTTCAACTTCCTGCCTCCACGAATGGTGGCCGTGTACCTTATCTGATTCCCGACAGGCATATAGGCAATCTGAGCCGAAGGTGAAATCAAAATATGTTTCATGCCGCTCATTTCCTCTATTACCGGAGTAACATTGTAAGCGGGCACATCACCATCATTCACCACATCGAACACCAGTTTGCTGTCTTCTTCCGCATCAATAACATGGTTACGGTTATCATCGATAAACGCAGGTTGATAATCCTCAATCCCGATGAAGGCTCATAAGAGGAAGTGTGCTCATACTGCGAAGAAGAAGGATAAGTCTTTACGTAATACTCCTCCACCTGATAAGTTTCCTCCCGAGGTGTAGTTATGGCATTTCCCACAGCAGCCCCCGTTACAGTTCCCAGCAGCGCCGAATTGCGAACCGTTGTATCCGCCGGCCCTGTCACCCACAATAGCGCCTAATACTCCGCCGATGGCCGCACCGGCTTGTACTGCCGCCGGATTGCCTTGCATTCCGGATGGTGAGCAAGCCGAAAGCAAAGCGGTCGGAATGCATAAAATGAATATCATTTTTCTCATACCCCAAGTAGTTTATAATCTTTATCAGACAGACAAATATACTTTTTCCTATTGACAATGGGTTCATCGGCTATGTTAAAATTTCATTTCCTGTCATGCATCCTCATCGGTCTAACCGCCATCATTCTGGATGGAAGGCTCTTCTTCCTAAAATGAAAGATAAGTCTAAATAACACAAGAAACAGAAGGAGACGTTTTTTCTATATATTTGCCGGAAAACAAATGAAAGTTCTTCGCCATACCCTTGCATCGCCGCAGAAGGCTTCCCCTCTCCGCTGCAAAACCGCGCCCGGTATGGCAAGGAAATATTTATAACCTATCATTATGGAATTGAAAGCAAAATACGAACAGCGCATTGAACAGGCTGAGGCAGAACTCCGCCAGGTAAAAAATAAGATTCTCCGCATCAGCACGCTGAGGGTCTTGTTATTTGCAGCAGGATTATAGGAACAATCTACTTCTATCAGGCAGGGACACCCACTATATGTCTAACCATAGCGGTCACTTTCGTTCCTTTTCTGGCATTGGTGAAGTATCACAACCGGTTGTTTTCCGCAAAGACTGGCTGGAAACCTGCATACGGGTGAATAGTGACGAGCTTTCCGCACTGGCGGACAACTATGAGCCATTTGAGGACGGAAAGGAATTCACAAACCCGGCCCACAGGTATTCTTTTGACCTGGACTTGTTCGGAAGGCACTCCTTGTTCCAGGCCTTGAACCGTACCTGCACTTCATTCGGAAAGGAAAAACTGGCAGAATGGTTGCAAAATCATCTGGAGATAAAGGAAGAGATAATCCAACGGCAGGAGGCGACAAAGGAACTGGCTGCTTATTCCGATTTCCGGGAAACATTCCGGATCACCGGCCTGCTCTACAAAGGGGCGACAAGCGACCGCGAAGAAATTAAAGAGTGGACGGAAGCACCTGCCTATTTCAGCAAGAATGGTGGAGCCGCCCGTTATTGGGAATCGTTCCCGGAGTCAACATCGTACTGGCTATGCTGGGAGTGGCGGGGGTCATTCCGATGACATGGTTCGGACTGGCCTTCGGACTGTTCGTGATAGGTAGTTTCGGACTGATAAAGCCTGTCAGCAACCTGCAAAGAGTGTATGACAAGAAATTACGTATTCTGTCTATCTACGCCGAACTGATCAGCCTGATAGAAAACCGGGAAATGAACGCTCCGCTACTCAGACACCTGAAAGCTGAATTCGGCATGAACGGGAAATCCACCACCCATATCTTGAAAGAGCTTTCACGGGAACTGGACAAACTGGACTTGCGCAACAACCAACTGCTATATGTCTTGCTGGAAGGTTCCATGTTCTGGCAACTCCGGCAGGTAATGCGCATTGAGCAATGGAGGCACAAATATGGAAAATATCTGCTCCACTGGCTGGACGTATTGGGTGACATTGATGCTCTTTGTTCTCTGGCGACATTGCCGGCAACCATCCCGCATACACCTATCCGACCATTGCCGGCAAGCCTTTTGTATTCCTTGCAAAGGATATGGGACATCCCCTGATGCCTGCACGGCAATGTGTGACCAATGATGCCGATATCCCCTCAAGACCGTTCTTTGTCATCATCACAGGAGCCAACATGGCAGGAAAAAGTACTTATCTGCGTACAATCGGAGTGAATTATGTATTGGCATGTACCGGCTGCCCCGTATGCTGTTCCTCCCTTGAAATATATCCTGCCAAACTAGTGACAAGCTTGCGGACTTCCGATTCGTTGACAGACAACGAATCTTACTTCTTTGCCGAACTAAAACGATTGAAACAAATTATAGACCGCCTGAATAAGGGAGAGGAGTTGTTCATCATTCTGGATGAGATTTTAAAAGGAACCAACTCGATGGACAAGCAGAAAGCTCATTCGCCCTGGTACGCCAACTGATGGAACTGAAGACGAATGGCATCATTGCCACACACGACCTGCTATTAGGGAAACTAATAGAATATTTCCCCAAAGAGATACGGAATTATTGCTTTGAAGCTGATATTACCAACGATGAACTGACTTTTTCATACAAACTCCGTGAAGGTATCGCACAAAATATGAATGCCTGCTTCCTGATGAAAAAGATGGGGCTAATCATCAACGACTAACCCCACCCGACAATTTATCACATTAACGTCTTAAGCAAATAAAGCAGACCTTCACAGGCACACCTATTTCATAACATAAAGAGTCATAGAAAATCAAAATTCACTTGTTTCCAAGCAATGTACAAACGCACTTGCATCATCTCCCGTGAAATAAAACACAGAAGATGCAGGTTCGTATGTATAGGGGATGAAACGGAACAGCTGGGCCGCAACGAATTTCTTGTCCTGAGAAATCATATAGTCCATACGTACGTTTCCGTTTGTCTTTACTTTCACGTCATTCCTGGTTTCAAAACCTTTTTTCTCCAACGCATCCGTCAAAGCCTGTAAATCGCATACATCAAAGAAGCAGGTCCCTTCTTTAGCTACGCTGCCGGTAGGTGCATATACCCATTCCTTGCCTCGCCAGAAAAAGCGGAATACGGCCCACAGAAACAAAATGGTTCCACCGGCCATAAGCACCATGCTCATGGTGGATGAGGAATCCCCCATCTTTAAAGAGGTTGCAAATGCACCCGCACCTATCACACAAAGGATAGCGGATATGATAATAGAAGAAACACTAGTACGTTTTACGACATCAGGGTGTGTTGTTGAAAACAAGGTTGCTTCAGTAGAAACTGTATTACTCATAATAATTTAAATTTTATTCTTTACTAATTAAAAATACAATAATTCATACCAAGGTCACATCTCGCCAATCACCCGACAAGACAGAACCATGAAAAACAAATTGGTAAAAGAATAAAAGCTAAATAAGAATGCGCCTCATACCAAAGATATAGTGCTCGCAAGCACTATCCAGGGAAGGGAATAGGAAGAGGCATACACATGGGTATGACAGCTTGCAAGACTGGCCATCCGGGCGGCCATCTTACGCAACAAAATTTGATAAATTGGGTAGTCTCCATGGAGGAAAAACGGTACATACGCTCTGCAGAGGCACTGACGCGATGTGCTAAAGTATGAGCTCCCCAAACTCCATATCTGCTATTCCCTTATTGCTATCCAAGGGAATGACACGATCTTCATTGATGGAGTGCTGCGGAGTAGTATCCGTATGCTGTACAGTACATACCGTCATTGATGCAGCTGGAACTGCATCTACATATTCTGTTCCGGCAAAGCAAGGCAAACAGAAAAAATAATATGACTGTAACAAATCCTTTCATTGCTTACTGTTTGGTTTACAAAGATAACATAAATAGCGTTTTAGGTTTCATTTCATACAATAATTAACACATATCAAAGGTATTTTGTTTTAAGGGAGCTATGAAGGATTATCCAAAATTATGAAGGATCGGTTCTCAATTCCTTCATGGTTTCTTCCTGAAAAGCAACAGGTTACCTATCTATGACGGTTTTGAAGGAATTATTCGATGTTTCTAATTCCGACTTTAAATTAAAAGCTGTTCTTGTTCTGCATGCCTCGTCCGTATCAAAACTTTTGTAAACAGAACAAGTAATATGCATGTGGACAGAAGCCTCACAGCTTGTTTTCTCATTACTGCCGGTCAGGGCATAAAATAAAAAGCCACAGCTTTTATAGCTATGGCTTTTATATATATGATGATTACAGATTATTCAGCTTTAGGGGCTTCCTCTGTAGTTTCAGCTGCCGGTGCTGCAGGAGCTTCTGTAGCGGCTGCACTCTTCTTAGAACGACGAGTACGAGTTGCTTTCTTAGCAGTTGCAGTCTTAGCCATGTTTTCATCGTAATCTACCAATTCGATAAAGCACATTTCAGCATTATCACCCAAACGATGACCTGTTTTGATGATACGAGTATAACCACCCGGACGATCTGCTACTTTTACAGAGATTTCTTTGAACAACTCCGTTACAGCAAACTTATCTTGCAAGTTGCTAAATACAACACGACGTGAATTAGTTGTGTCGTCTTTAGATTTTGTAATTAAAGGCTCAACGAATTTCTTCAAAGCTTTAGCCTTTGCAACAGTCGTAGTGATTCTTTTGTGCTTGATCAAAGAACAAGCCATGTTAGATAACATAGCACTTCTATGAGAAGCAGTACGACCTAAATGATTGAATTTCTTATTATGTCTCATTTTTATTCTTTATCTAATTTATATTTAGAGATATCGGTTCCAAACGACAGATTCAGACCCTCGAGCAAATCATCAAGCTCCGTGAGCGATTTCTTACCGAAGTTTCTGAACTTCAACAGATCTGTCTTGTTGAACTGTACCAAGTCACCCAATGTTTCCACATCGGCAGCTTTCAAGCAGTTCAAGGCACGAACTGAGAGGTCCATATCAACAAGCTTAGTCTTAAGCAGCTGGCGCATGTGCAATACTTCTTCATCAAATTCTTCATTGCCGTCCACATCGGATGTTTCAAGAGTAATCTTTTCATCAGAGAACAACATGAAATGATAAATCAATATTTTAGCGGCTTCTTTCAAAGCTTCCTTCGGGTGAATGGAACCATCGGTAGTAATTTCCAATACCAGCTTTTCGTAGTCAGTCTTCTGTTCAACACGGAAGTTTTCCACCTGATATTTTACATTACGTATCGGTGTGTAAATAGAATCGATAGGAATTACATTAACATCGGTACAATATTCGCGGTTTTCGTCGGCCGGAACATACCCTCTACCTTTATTAATGGTAATGTCCATCTGCATTGTTGCTTTTGAATCTAAATGGCAAATAACCAATTCAGGATTTAACACTTCAAATCCAGTCAAATACTTACTTATATCACCTGCCTTAAATTCACTAGAATTCTCAACGGTAATGCTTACCTTTTCATTTTCGAACTCTTCTACTACTTGCTTAAATCTGACTTGCTTCAGATTTAAGATAATGTTGGTCACGTCTTCTTTAACACCGGGTACAGATGCGAACTCATGTTCTACACCTTCGATCTTAATCGTGTTGATTGCAAATCCTTCCAATGAAGAAAGAAGAATACGGCGTAAAGCATTACCTACGGTAATACCGAAACCGGGTTCGAGTGGACGGAACTCAAATTTTCCAAATCTGGAGTCCGCTTCCAACATTAATACTTTATCAGGTTTTTGAATGCTAATATCGCCATGAAATTAATTATATTTAGAGTACAATTCAACGATCAAGTGTTCTTTAATGTTTTCAGGAATGTCTGCTCTTTCAGGTATATGTAACAACTTACCTACCTTAGAACTTTCCATCCCACTCCAACCAAGGTATTTGCTGTGATTGAATCCTGCAAGTGAATTAGCAATCACTTCCAAGATTTAGATCTTTCGCGTACACCCACA
>ENA-OQHP01000162-OQHP01000162.1-human-gut-metagenome-genome-assembly--contig:-NODE-162-length-21936-cov-4.200284_pt1 | contig 21936 bp, 31 predicted proteins | sample MGYA00242563_ERZ504717 | MGnify/ENA primary metagenome ERZ504717 (study PRJEB26092, sample SAMD00036212) | human gut metagenome | host: Homo sapiens | study: EMG produced TPA metagenomics assembly of... | reverse complement strand
ATATATGTTTTATAATTTTATTCAGAGATGTAGTTTTTAATTTTATATTGATGATAAAATATATTTTAATGAAGGAAATTGGTGCAAAATGAATTTAAAAGCAGAAAAATTTAAAGCTATATAGCAGAAAATAATATTACAAATTTCAAAGTAGAAGAAAGTATAAATAATAATGAAGAAGAAAATGCACGAGTTACTTTTCATACATATGTAAAAGTATTTGGTCAAAAATTGCCTGCTGTAATCGTGATGGATGAAAGTATTTATGTTATTTTACGTGTGCAAGTAATACCAGACATTGAATATATGAAAAATAAAGATGAATTCATTCGTTGTGTAAATGAGATGAATATAAATTATAAAGCAGTAAAATATTATTTAGGTGCAGATAATGCGTTATATTTAGATATGTATATTCCTAATAAAAATGATGATTTAGATGGTGAATTAGTAATGGATTTATTAAATGCAATTACAGTTCATTTAGAAAAAGAATATCCAAACTGGATGAAATTATTATGGAATTGATGATAAAACTCTAATTTGATATAGTAAAGATACAGTAAAAAAGCAAATAAGATAAAGTGAAAAGAAAGCCATTACTAAAGATATAGTGATGGCTTTCTTTTAGGAATGTTAATGTGTCATTAATAGGTAAGTAATCTTGACACTGTTTCTAAAAACCTTTACAATACTTCTATATGGTTACGTCAGCTATATGAATTTGTAAAGAATATTTAGAAAAATTTAACGTAAAGGGGGGTGGAGATTATCGTTGAATTATTATTAGCGATAATACTTGCACTAGTTGTAGGCTTAGGTGTGGGCTATTGGATGAGAAAACGCAGTGCAGAATCACAAATTGGCTCTGCTGAAGCTGAAGCAAGAAGAATTGTTACAGAAGCCGAAAAACAGATTGAAACTAAGAAAAAAGAAGCAACTCTTGAAGCAAAAGAAGAAATACATAGAATGCGTCAAGAGTTAGACCGCGATACAAAAGACCGTAGAAATGAACTTTCCCGTCAAGAACGTCGCTTGGTACAAAAAGAAGAAAATTTAGATAGAAAAATTGATTCTTAGAGAAAAAAGAAGAAGTTTTAAATCGTAAAGAAGCTGAGATTGATAAATCTCAAGCAAAAATAGAAGCACTTCATGCAAAACAGTTAGAAGAATTAGAACGTATTTCTGGACTTACTACAGAAGATGCACGCAGTATGTTACTTGCAGACGCTGAAATCGAAATCAAACACGATAAAGCTGTAATGATTAAAGAATATGAACAGCAAGCAAAAGAAGAAGCAGAAAAACGTGCTAGAAATATCATTTCTTTGGCTATTCAAAGATGTGCTGCTGACCATGTAGCAGAAACTACTGTTTCTGTAGTAGCATTGCCAAATGATGAGATGAAAGGTCGCATCATTGGTCGTGAAGGTAGAAATATTCGTGCTTTAGAAACAATGACAGGCATTGATTTAATTATTGATGATACACCAGAAGCTGTAATTTTATCTGGTTTTGATCCTGTTCGTCGTGAAATTGCACGTATTGCTTTGGAAAAACTCATTACAGATGGGCGTATTCACCCAGCTCGCATTGAAGAGATGGTAGAAAAAGCTCGTAAAGAAGTAGACCAACGCATTAAAGAAGCAGGAGAACAAGCTTGCTTTGAAACTGGTGTACATGGATTACATCCAGAAATTGTAAAATTATTAGGTAGATTAAAATATCGTACAAGTTATGGTCAAAATGTATTAAATCATTCTGTAGAAGTATCTCATTTAGCAGGTGTAATGGCTGCTGAATTAGGTGTTGATGTAAATCTTGCTAAACGTGGTGGTTTATTACATGATATAGGTAAAGCTATTGACCATGAAGTTGAAGGTCCACATGTTACTATCGGTGCAGATTTAGCGAAAAAATATCGTGAATCTGCTGATGTTGTAAATGCTATAGCTGCTCATCATGGTGATGAAGAAGCAAAAACTGTGGAAGCTGTACTCGTTGCAGCAGCTGATGCTGTATCAGCCGCACGTCCAGGTGCTAGACGTGAAAGTTTAGAATCTTATTTGAAACGTTTAAAACGTCTTGAAGAAATAGCAGAATCCTTTGAAGGTGTTGACCGTTCATTTGCTATTCAAGCAGGTAGAGAAATTCGCATTATGGTTAAACCAGAAAAAATGGATGATATCTCAACTGTTGCTTTGGCTCATGATATCACTAAGAAAATTGAAGCTGAACTTGAATATCCAGGACAGATAAAAGTAACTGTAATTAGAGAAACTCGTGTAGTTGATTATGCAAAATAAAGATAATAATTTCTTTTGACATAAAGTAGAAGCAAGAAAGTAGTTATTAATATTGATAACTACTTTTTTTGCATTAAATCTCTTTTTGGATAAATTGAATAGATATAAAATGAGTTTGTGATTAATATTATTTGATTTTGCAGTGAGGTTACAATAATGCAAATTACTAAAACTAAAGATGAGAAAAAACCTAATATGGATTGTGTTAATTTATTGACATCAGTATTAATTTATTATCCAGAGATTAGCAAGATATCTATAGAACCAGATGAAAAAATATATATAAATTATATTATCCAAAAGATATTGACTGATGAAGAAATAGAAAAAACACGAACTTTATTAGAAGAATGTTTAAAGTCCTATCATTATTTAGAAAAAACGCAAGTGGAATGTGATGAAGTAAAAGTAAATATAGAAGAAAAAGCTACTTTTATAACGATAAAAAGAGATATGAAAACTTTTTCTCATGGAGAACTTCGTTTGATAAATACGTTAATTAATGAAGAATTTGGCGAATTACTGATTATGGATACTGATAAAATTCCTATGATAGATAGTACAATGTTAGCGCAAATGGATTTAATAGATACGATGTTTGCGAGTTTGAAAATTAATCCAGTAGTAGAAAAAATGATAGGTATTCGCGAAGCTGGTAGAGTCATTGTGTTTAATAAATAATTATAGATTTTGTGAAGAATAAAATAAGAGGAGAATTTATTTTGAAATTTTTAATTGTTGGCGATGTATGTGGTAGACCAGGTAGAGAAGCATTTAGAAAATATGTTCCAGAATTGAAAAAAGAACATAATATAGATGTAGTTGTAGTTAACGGCGAAAATATTGCAGGTGGCAGAGGTATCAGTCGCAAAACTTAGATGAAATTTATCGAGCTGGAGCAGATATAGTAACTTCAGGTAATCATATTTGGGATCAAAAAGAAATTGTATCTTTTATAGATGATGAACCATTTTTGATACGACCTGCAAATTATCCAGAAGGAGCACCTGGCAAAGGTTATTGTATCTATCCATTTAAAGCTAAAAATATCGGTGTAATCAATGTATCTGGTAGAACTTTTATGCCACCAATGGACTGTCCATTCCAAAAGGTCGACGAAATTTTAAAAGAAATTAAAAATCAGTGCGATATTATATTGGTAGATATACATGCAGAAGCTACGTCAGAAAAGATAGCAATGGGATTTTATCTTGATGGTAGAGTAACTTGTGTGGTAGGAACTCATACTCATGTGCAGACAGCTGATAATAGAATTTTACCTAAAGGAACAGCTTATATCAGTGATTTAGGTATGGTAGGGCCTTATAATTCAAGCCTTGGTATAAATGTAAATAATGCAATAGATAAATTCATCACATGTAGACCAGTGCGTTTTGAAATGGCAGAAGGTCCAAATATTTTTTCTGCTGTTGTTTTAGAATTAGTAGAAGATAATAGCGTAAAATCCTTTGAAAGAATACTATTTAACGAAGAATAAAGAATATACAAGTATACAGTTATAAAAAAGGATTTTGGAACTTGTTTGGCGAACTTATATAATAATTCCTAATCGTTAAGGGGTGTACATTATGGAAGTATTAAGAGTATCAACAAAATCCAATCCAAATTCTGTAGCAGGAGCTTTAGCAGGAGTATTAAGAGAAAAAGGAACAGCAGAATTACAAGCAGTAGGTGCAGGAGCATTAAATCAAGCAGTAAAAGCAGTAGCTATAGCACGTGGCTTTGTGGCACCTAGTGGCATTGATTTAGTTTGTGTACCATGCTTTGCTGATATAGAAATCGATGGCGAAGAAAGAACTGCAATAAAATTGATCATTGAATCAAGATAAGGTCGTATGAGTACATAGATAAATTATTCATATTCGCTAATTACTTTTTAGGTTAAGTTGAATTTTAAGACAGGGTATGTCTAAGGTTTAGTAATTTATTTATTGAGCTTTAGACATACTTTGCGTTTAAGGATAATAACCATTATAATTATATATAATATGAAATAATAACTGTATTTTTAAAATATATTGTTGATAAAAAACGAAAAATTCTAAAAATATGTTAATTAAGTAGCTTAATATTGATAAAAAGGAGCATAAGATATGGATGTTATTGCGTTAGTAGGACCAAGTGGAACAGGAAAATCCCATAGAGCATTAATGGTAGCAAGACAAAATAAAGCTGATGCCATTATAGATGATGGGATTTTGATAAAAGACAATAAAATCATAGCAGGTCATTCTGCTAAAAGAGAAGCAAGTAAAATCATGGCGATAAGACGAGCTGTTTTTGTAGTGCCTGGACATGCCGAAGAAGTGAGAACTGCTATAGAAAAAGAACAGCCAAATAGAATTTTGATTTTAGGCACTTCTGAAAATATGGTGCATCGCATTGATAAAGCTTTGAATTTGCCACCAATTAGTAAAATTATCAATATAGCAGATATTGCTACAAAAGCAGAAATGGCAAAAGCTCAATTTTATCGCAATCGTGAAGGTAAACATATCATTCCTGTACCAACTATTGAGTTAAAACCACATTTTTCAGGTTATTTGATAGACCCAATACAATCATTTTTCAAAAAATCAAGTACGAAACGCCGTCGTTTAGGTGAAAAATCCATAGTACGACCAATTTTTAGTTATTATGGAAGACTTATCATAGATGATGCTGCAATTTTATCCATTATTAAGCATATTGCTAAGGATAAAGATTTTGATTTTAAAGCTTCACACATACATGTTGACCATGTTTGGGAAAAAGGTGAAGATAAAGGTATAAAAGTTTCTTTTGAAGTAGTTTTAAATTATGGAAGTCATATTCCAACAATGATACAAGGCATACAAAAGAAGATAAAAGAAGTCGTAGATATATGACAGGTATGTTTGTGCATGATGTTGATATTGTAGTCAAAGGTTTGAAATTTAAATAAAATATTGTATCGATACAATATTGACTTTTTTCGTATTTTTAATTGACTTTTAACTAATAGATATCTATAATTTTAGATAAATTTTTTATTCTATTAGATAAAGGTGATAATATGGCATTAGAAAATTATAAAGCATTGACTATAGCAGGTTCTGATACTTCTGGTGGAGCTGGTATGGAAGCTGATTTAAAGACTTTTGAAGAGATGGGCGTTTATGGAATGGTGGCACTAACTGTAATTGTGGCACAAAATCCAAAAGATTGGGCTCATGATATCTTTCCTATAGATTTGCCTACTATTGAACGTCAGATTGCAACTGTTGGTGAAGGTATTGGCATTAATGCATGAAAACAGGTATGTTAGGTTCAGCTGCTCTTGTAGAATTAGTAGCGAAATCCATAGATAAATATAATTTTAAAAATGTAGTAATCGACCCTGTAATGGTTTGTAAAGGTATCGATGCTATCATGGTACCAGAAGCAGCCGAAGCAATAAAATCTTTATTGGTGAAAAAAGCTGATGTAATAACACCAAATACAGTAGAGTCTGCTTATCTTGCAGGTATGGAAAAAGTGGAAACTGTAGAAGATATTAAAGAAGCTTGTGTAAAAATCAATAAACTCGGTGCAAAAAATGTCATTATAAAATCTGGTAGTCGTGTAGATGGCGATTATATGGTAGATGTCTTATTTGATGGTAAAGAATTTACTATCCAGAAAAAAGCTAAGATGAAAAATATCTATAATAGCGGTGCAGGTTGCACTTTCTCCGCAGCAATAACAGCAGGACTTGCTAAAGGTTTAGATATCCATCAAGCTTTTGAAAATGCTCAAAACTTCATTGATAAAGCTGTAGCAAACTCATTTAAATTGAATGAATTTACAGGAGCATTAGCTCATTGGCAAACAAGATAAATAAGTAAAATAAAAAGTATCTTTTTCTGACTTATATTTCAGTTAGAAAAAGATACTTTTTATTTATATTTAATTAAAATTAGCGCGCAATAAAGCTATTTCTTGAGCATATCCATCATGGTCATTTGGTGTTTCTAAAATAAATGGCAAATGTTTCAATTGTGGGTGGTTTATAATTTTTATGATAGCATCAAGACCTATTTTACCTTGACCGATTTTTTCATGGCGGTCTTTATGAGTGTTTAAGTCATTTTTACTATCATTTAAATGTATAGCTTTTAATTTATCAAGACCGATTATTTTATCAAAATCAGCTAGGACATCATCTAAATTATTTACAATATCATAACCGCCGTCCCAAATATGACAAGTATCAAGCATACACCTATTTTATCTTGTAAATTAATACGCTCGATAATCGCTTGAAGTTCAGCAAAAGTTTTGCCAACTTCAGTGCCTTTTCCTGCCATAGTTTCTAATAAGACAGTAGTCTGCTGTTTAGGCCACATCACTTCGTTTAAGCAATCACTGATAGCTTTGATGGCGAAATCTATGCCTTGCCCTAAATGATTTCCTGGGTGGAAATTATAATAATTATGAGGCAATTTTTCCATGCGAAGTAAATCATCAGCAATTGTTTGACGAGCAAATTCGCGCACTTCTTCACGATTGGAACATGGATTTAATGTATAAGGTGCATGAGCTACTAATTTATGGAATTTATATTGCTTGGCTAGTGCTAAAAATTGTTGTACATCATTATCGTCTATATCTTTGGCTTTGCTACCACGAGGATTTCTAGTAAAAAAAGAAAATGTATTAGCATTTAAACTTAAAGCTTCTTTACCCATTTGTAAAAAACCTTTTGAAGAAGATAAATGGTTACCTATATATAAAATAAAAATCACTCCTATAATTTAAATTAATTAAAAATAAATATTAGTTAATATATATTATATCATAGCTAAAATGTTTTTTAAATTAACAGGATTTTTTTATTTATATAGTAATAATAAATTAGTAATTAAATAGAAAAGAGGGATACAAATGGAAAAGGCAAAAACTTTATTAGAGATAGCGCGAATTATAAGCGGTAATGATGATGATGTATTAGCGGAAATAGAAGAGAGTATCGATAATATAGAAGCATATGCACAAGAGCATTTAGAAGAGTTTGAAGAGCGCAATATCAGTATAAAATATGATTCTGTAGAAGATTTGCAATGGCTAGTTACAGTGAATATTTTAGTCAGAAATAATTATGTAATGCAAATACAAGAAGATTGTAGTATTACTGATTTTGGTTGGAGCCTGAAGAGTTTGCGAACTTTTAAAGAATATAATCTAGCTTTGGATAGTAAGTTTGAAGAAGAAGATTATGAAATAGATAAATATGATTATAATGAAGATGATGAGTACGATTATTACAATGAAGAAATGGACTTTATTGATGATGAAAATATTATAAATTGGTGTAAATATCTTGATAGTAAATGGTTTGATGAAGATATTTGTATTGGTATGATAGATTTAAGTCCAGATATTTTCACTTTATTTTTAGCATCAGAAGAAAATCTTGAAGACTTAGAAGATTTGGCTGATAGTCTAGGAAAAGTAATTTCTACAGTATATTAAAATGAATTTTAGGGCATAATAAAAGACACTAGATTATTTCTAGTGTCTTTGTTTTTTAGTAGATTTAATTATTACTTCGTTCTGTTTGGCTTACTGCGATAGTTACAGCAGCATCACCTGTAATATTAAGACAAGTACGGATCATATCTAATACACGGTCAATACCAGCAACGAGTGCAAGACCTTCCATAGGAAGACCTACAGTCTGTAATACGAGTGCAAGCATGATAACACCAGCACCAGGAACACCAGCAGTACCTACACTACAGAAGCAAGTGTACCAGTTAAGACGATCATAAGCATTTGACCTGCTGTTAAATCGATACCATAAACATTAGCGATAAAGATAGCGCAAACACCTTGATAAATAGCTGTTCCGTCCATATTGATAGTTGCACCTAAAGGAAGTACGAAGCTAGCAATGGATTTATTAGCACTAAGATTTTCTGTACAGTTTTTCATATTTACAGGAAGTGCAGCAGCGGAGCTACAAGTTGTAAAACCTAAGAGCATTGTTTCTGTCATACCTTTAAAGAACTTCAAAGGACTCATTTTACCAAGTGTAGAAACGATGGAAGAGTATACAACAAGTGCATGAATGATGCAACCGATATAAACAGTAACGATAACGGATAAAAGTGGTAATAAAACTTTTGGACCATTAGCAGCAACTACTGGTACTAAAAGAGCAAATACACCATAAGGTGCAAGGTTCATAATCATGGAGATTAATTTATAACTTACTTCTGCTAAGGAATCAAAGAATGTGAGAAGTGGCTGACCTTTTTTGCCTACAGCAGTGATACCAATACCAATAGCTAATGCAAACACAATGAGAGGAAGCATATCAGCTTTTGCCATAGTCATGATAGGATTAGATGGTATCATACCAACTAAAACGTCCATAAAACCGGGAGCTTCTTTAATATCAGGAGCTTTTTCAGCTACTAAATCCATACCTAAACCAGGTTGTAAAACAGAAGCTAAACCAAGGGCAATGATAAGAGCAACAGCAGTTGTTACTAAATATAACAAAACAACTTTGATACCAATGCGACCGAGTTTTTTTGTATCACCTAGACTAGCAACACCACAAACTAAAGATGCTAATACTACAGGTACAATAATCATTTTGATTAAATTGATGAACATTGTACCAAATGGCGCAAGATAAGCTTTGAGCCATGGTAAATTTTCTTCGCCAAGGATAAGACCAACAATTACGGATAAAATTAAAGAGATGAAAATTTTTACAGATAAGTTCATATCCAAAACTCCTTTATGTAAAATTTATTTTCTAAGAAATATGAATGATAAATAAAAAAGGCTCTTAGAAAAAATACTTGTATATTATATAAAATATTTTTTTGGTTTACAATATTTTTAGCTAATGAATAAAAAATACATTAAAGTACAAAATAAAAAGACAAGCCAAATGACTTGTCTTTTTAGAAGAGATTTTTTATTTTAAATTATCAATAGCAGATTGTTCAATAGCAAGACCATTGCGATATCTAGTCATGAATGTTTCAAAACCTTCGATACCTTCTTTTGTTGGAGCAATAGTTTCGGCAACGCTATTTTTGAATACTTTAGTGCTTAAATATTCATCAAGAGATAAGTTTTCTTTATTATTCATATAATCAGCTAAGAGTGCAATACCCCATGCACCGCCTTCGCCTGCTGTTTCCATAACTGTTACAGGAGCGCCGATAGCATTAGCCATGATTGTTTGACCTACGCCTTTAGTTTTAAATAAGCCACCATGACCTAAAATTTGTTCGATAGTAACATTTTCTTCTTTTGTTAAAATATCTAAACCAGTTTTCATAGCGCCAAGAGCTGTAGAAAGATGTACGCGAATGAAGTTTGCTAAATTGAATTTGCTGTCGGATTTACGAACAAATAATGGACGACCTTCAGTAAAGCCTGTGATATGTTCACCAGAATGATAGCAATAAGCAAGTAAGCCACCGCAGTCAGCATCGCCTTCTAAAGCTTTATTATATAATGTGGAGAATAATTCATTAGCATCTACTTTTACACCGAAGCTAGTGAGGCATTCATGGAAGAGGCTGATCCAGCTATTTAAATCTGTTGTACAGTTATTGGAATGAGCCATAGCTACTAAATCACCAGCAGGAGTAGTAACCATATCGAGTTCTTCATAAACTTTGGATAAATCACGTTCAAGAACAATCATAGCGAATACAGAAGTACCAGCAGATACATTACCTGTACGTTTTGTAACTGTATTTGTAGCTACCATACCAGTACCAGCATCACCTTCTGGTGGGCACATAGGAGTACCAGCTTGGAGTGTTCCTGTTGGGTCGAGAAGTTTTGCACCTTCAGCAGTTAAATAACCTGCATTTTCACCAGCAACTAAAACTTTTGGTAAAATTTCACGGATAGACCATGGATAATTTTTATCAGCGATATGTGCATCGAAATCAGCAAGCATTTTTTCATTGTAATCTTTAGTATTGATATCGATTGGGAACATACCAGAAGCATCACCGATACCAAGTACTTTTTCACCAGATAATTTCCAATGAACAAAACCAGCTAATGTAGTGAAGAATTTGATTTTATCTACATGTTCTTCATTATTTAAAATTGCTTGATAAAGATGAGCAATGCTAAATCTTTGAGGAACATTGTAATTGAATAATTTAATTAATTCATGAGAAGCTTGACCTGTGATATTGTTTCTCCAAGTGCGGAATGGTACAAGTAAAGTATCTTTTTCGTCAAAAGCAAGATAGCCATGCATCATTGCACTGAAACCAAGACCAGCTAATTTAGTGATAGTAACGCCGTATTTTGCTTTTACTTCTTCAACTAAATTTTTGTAGCAACCTTGAAGACCAGCCCAGATTTCTTCTTCGCTATAAGTCCAAATGCCATCGATAAGACTGTTTTCCCAATCATAAGCACCAACAGCAATTGGTTCATGGTCAGTATTAATTAATACTGCTTTAATACGAGTGGAACCGAATTCAATACCAAGAGTAGTTAAACCCTGTTCAATATTAGATTTAATCATTTCATTTGTTTGCATATTATAGAACCTCCGCACATATATTAATATTTATTAAGATTTTTACAAAGTTGTATGATAAATATTTGATTTATCTATATTATATAGTATATTATAAATTATTTCAATTTTTTTTAATAATTTATAACGACTTTCATAACAAAATCTATTATATATCAATATTCTAAGAAATAAAAGGGATTTTGTTAAATTTTAATAAATAATTTTTTTACTCAAAGAAGATTTTCGCTATATGTACATGTTTATTTTATCTTATAAGTTGTATGATAATATATTGTTTTAATAGTTTTAGAAGAAAATTAGTATTATAAATTATTATGATAAAATATTTGTAAAAAATAATAATTATTTGTTAGTTTTTGTGATGAAGTCACTGAACTATGATTGAAAATCATTTATAATAAAACCATCAAGTGAGATAACTTATAGAATTATTCAGTTTGGAGGCAAAAATAATGTTAGTACATGCAGATGCAAATGCTTTTAATAAATTATTAGAAAATAAAGGGACTTTTGTAGTAGATTTCTTCGCTACATGGTGTGGCCCTTGTAAAATGTTGGGTGCTGTACTTGAAAAAGTAGCTCCAGAATATGATTTTGATATTTTAAAAATAGATATTGATGAAAATGTAAAACTTGCTGAAGAATATGAAGTAATGGTAGTACCTACTTTATTATTCGTAAAAGATGGCGAAATTATTCATCGTGAATCTGGCTTCTTCTCTAAAGATAAATTTAGAGCTTTAATAGATGCTTATTTAAAATAAAAACCTCAAAATACCAAAACCCCTTTTTATAATCCTGTACAAGATAAAAGCTGTAGTTTTTAAACTACAGCTTTTGTTTTTTATTTATGTCTTAATTTTTGTAATTCAAGTCCTTCTTTTCCTGTTATTTCATCAATACTTAATTCTAAAATGCAAGTGCGTTTGATGTAGGTTTTTATTTCTTCTAGTCCTTCTGTAAAATAATCAGCAGAAAATTTACGGATAAATTCTTTTAGGATTATTTGTTTATCATTTTCAGCTGTGATTTCTTTAATAGTGCCAAAAACTATAACGCTAGAATAAGCGGTAGTGAATTTTTCCGGAATGACAGTATCTTGATTTATAACACAAAAAGAAGCTTTATTATTTTGACGGACAATATCTAATTTGCGACCTACATTGGCACAGTGAAAATAGATTTTGTCATTGAGATATACATAGTTTAAAGGAACGGTATAAGGAAAAGATTTTTCATCGCAAAGTGCTAAAATACCATGAGTTTTTTGTTTTAGAATAGCTATATTTTCTGATGAAGGTAAAGCTTGTTTAAATCTACGCATAACAAATCTCCTTTAAGATGATAAATTAATATACATTAGTGCCATCAAAATGAGGTACAAATTTAGTCGTAGCTGTTTTGCCTTGTTGGATATAGCAATTTTTAAAACCTAAATCAAGTGCATAATCTACAACTTTATCATATTCAAAAGTCGTCAATTTGCGTTTTAATTTAGGGTGAGTAAGTGCTTTATACATAGGTGTATATTGGTTCATAAGGCTAAGATAAACATCATGATGATATTTTTCCCAGATATATTTTACAATTTCCATACTTTCTTTATAATACCATGGCAAGATTAAATGGCGAATGATGACGCCTTTTTGCATGATATTATCTTTAAATTGTGGTTTACCTACAAGTTCAAACATTTTATCAATGGCTTCTTTGACTACTTGAGGATAATTAGGAGCATGGGAAAATTCTTTGGCTGTATCTGGTGAGTAGTATTTAAAATCGGGTAAAAATACATCAATATAGTCTTTGAGCATTTCTAAGACTTCAACTCGTTCATAGCCACTTGTATTATAGACTACAGGAATAGATAGACCTTGTTTTTTGGCTAATTTTAGAGCTTCAATTATTTGTAAAACATAGTGAGTTGGTGTTACTAATTCTAAACAATGGGCATTACGAGTTTGTTGTTCTAAAAAATTTGAGCTAAACGTTCAATAGTTACAGGAAATCCTTTACCTTCGGTGCTGATTTCGTGATTTTGGCAGAAGATACATCTCATATTACAATGAGAGAAAAAAACCGTGCCTGCTCCATTTGTTCCGGATAGGCACGGTTCTTCCCATTGATGTAAGGATACGAGAGCAATTTCCACTTTATCACTAGCATGACAGACACCATAATTTTTAGTGCGGTCAACATGGCATAAACGAGGGCAAAGTGTACAATTTTGCATATCCATAAAAAACACCTTTTACTTAATGATTTGCTAATTTAAAAATAGCATAGACGTCTTGATAATTTAATGGTGAAAAATTGCCAATGGTTTTTGTATTATTATCTGTACACATTGAAGTGAGATAGGTCAATTCTTCATCAGTTAATGTTTTTCCCACTAATTGGCTGATATTTATAGGTAAGTTTAGACTAGTGAAGAAGTCTTCAAAATGTTTGATAGTTTCAAGGGCAATAGTTTCATCAGTTTTATTTAATGTATCAATATTAAATAAGATTTTCCTAGATGACAAAAACGTTGAATATCTTTTTGATAGATATATCTAGCCCATGATGACCAAATAGCAGTCAATGAGGCTCCATGCGTAGCGTTATATTTAGCACTTAATTCATGACCAAATTTATGTACACTAAAATCTTTAGTGCGACCAAGACCTGTTATATCATTGTGGGACAAAGAACCAGCATACATAATTTCACTATGAGCAATATAATTTGTAGGCTCATTTATCATGATTGGAGCTTGCGCGATGACATCTTTTAATAGACCTTCAGCTATATAATCTGTGAGATAATTATTTTGTTCTTTGGCAAAATAACGTTCTAATGTATGCATTAAAATATCAGCAATACCACAGGCTTTTTGATAATTTGGGGCACTGTAAGTCAATTGAGGGTTCATAATAGCAAAACATGGACGATTAAATGGCGTACTAAGACCACGTTTTTGACCTGTTTGTTCGTTAGTTAAAACAGCAGAATCACTTGTTTCACTACCGGCAGCAGCTAAAGTAACAATGCTACCCATAGGAGTAGTATTAGTCAAGGTTATTTTTTTGTCCAGATATCCCAAATATCATTTTGTGGATATTTCAGACCATGTGCAATGGCTTTAGCTGTATCGATGACAGAACCGCCACCGATAGCTAAGACAAAATCAATATTAGCTTGATATGCTTTTTTTACAGCATCATTTACAAAGCGAACAACAGGATTTGCTGAACGCCACCTAAGGTCATATAAGATAAATTATCATTGGATAATTGTTGACAAATTTTATCAAGTAGTCCAGAACGTTTTACTGAGCCACCGCCATATACTATTAATACATTATGACCATTGTATTTTTTGATTAATGAAGCAGTGGATAATTCACTATCTTTGCCAAAAATAATTTCTGTAGGACAGTAAAATTTAAATTTTCCATAATAAAACCTCAACAAATTAATTTTGAAGAATATCAGAAACAACTATATCAGATAATGAAGAAACGATTTTATCAGCACGAGATAAATCTTGTGGACCAGAATTTGGATTATCATATGCGATACAATAAGCTCCAGCATCTTTAGCCGCCATAATACCAGCAGTAGCATCTTCAATTACTACACAATCAGCTGGCGCAAAGCCTAAAGCTTTAGCTGTTAACTGATAAATTGCAGGGTTTGGCTTGCTAGCAGGAAGTTCTGCACCACTTAAAATATATTCAAAACAATCCATTAAGCCGAATTTTGTTAAAACAGCATTGATAACTTTTCTATCAGCAGAAGAAGCCAGAGCTACAGGAATACCTTCGCTGTGTAATTGATAAAGTAAATCTAAAACGCCATCAATAGGATAGATGGAATTACTTTCTTGAATATATTCTAAATAAATGCGATGTTTATAATCGACCATTTCTTGAATAGAAACGGGAGTTGTAGCAAATTTGGCAAAATCTGTAAAAAATGCTTTGGCAGAACGACCAACATAGGCTACACAATCTTCCATACTACAAGGGATACCAAAATGTGTTAAAGTGCGTATTTTCATATCAGCATGAATGGATTCACTATCGATTATGACTCCGTCCATATCAAAAATAACTGCTTTCAATTAGGTGCTCCTCCATTTTATATATTAATATTGTAAGTAATTTTACACTTACAATAACTTAGCATATCATTCAAAATCTAAAACTGCAAGGATATTTAAGTATATTTATGATTATTCATGGTTAAATTTATCAATTATGAAATTTTGAAAACGATGGGCAGCAAGAGAAAGTGGTTTATTAGCATACCATGCAAGACCGATATCACGAGTGCATTTTGGATTATCTACGGAAATGAATTTTATATCGAGATGTTCCATTCCAGGAATTTTAGGCACGAGTGAAACACCTAAATTAGCTGCTACTAAACTAGCTACAGTAACAATTTCATCACCTTCAAAACGTATTTTAGGGCGAATAGAAGCTACTTCAAAGATATGTTCAGTTTTAGTGCGTAAACCATACATTGGTTTTAAAGTAATAAATGGTTCGCTAGCAACTTCTGTGATATTTATAGAACTGCGATGAGCAAGTGGGTGAGTTGAAGGAACGATGATGAATAATTCTTCTGTCAATAATGGAACCCAAGCGATACCTTCAGAATTTATCGGAGAACTACAAAGGCATAAATCGGACTCTCCTTTGAATAATTGTTTTGATAATAAGAAAGAATGATTTTGACTAAGGCGAAATTGTATTTTAGGATAGATTTTACGAAACTCTTTTAATAATTCTGGCACAAGATATACACCTAAAGAGTGCATAAAAGATAAATTTACAACTCCGCTATCTGGTTCAGCCATATTAGTTATATCTTGGCGGGCAGTTTCTAATTCTTGTAAGATACGTTCAGCATAAGTTAAAAATGTTTGACCATATTGAGTTAAATTTACTTTACGGCTATCTCTGATGAAAAGAGGTATATTTAAATCTTTTTCTAAGCGACTGATTGAACGACTAAGTGCTGGCTGAGATACATTCAGAGATTTTGCTGCTTTAGTAAGTTTTTTATATGGGCTAGAGCAACAAAATATTCTAGTTGATTTAATTCCATAAAAAAGCCTCCAAATCCAAACTAATGGTAGTATTTCTAATGTGAATACTTTATATTTGATTATATTATAAGCTAGATTTGATATTTTGTATAATTATATGAAGCAAATATTGACAATAAATTTAAAATATTTTATCATAAAAGAAAATTAATGCTGATATAGCTCAGTTGGTAGAGCAATGTATTCGTAATACATGGGTCGCAGGTTCAAATCCTGTTATCAGCTCCATTTTGACAGATAATATAATTAAAACTATAACAAAAAGCTACTTTATAATAATTATTATGATGAGTAGCTTTTTTTATTTAAATACTTGCAGTTGAATTTTTTCTGTGGTATTATGTGGTTCGTAACAAACAATAGTGAACAGTATCAATATATATTAATAATTTGAACTGTATCTTAGTTGTTTAATTTTAAATAAAATAATTTAATAAGGTAAAATTTAAAAAGAAAAAAGACGCTTGGATCACTAAGACCGAGACGAACTTGCAGAATTTTAAATATAAAATATAGTTGATGGATTTTTTGTTATGAAATCAAATCAATTATATTTAATCAATAGGGAAAGTGCATTTCGTGTCGAGATGTACTTTTTTTGTGCTTTTATGTAAGTTCATTACAGTCTCTTTTTGTTTGTTATAAGAACATTAAAGGAGAAGAAAAAAATGATTTTATGTCAAGATGTGGCTAAATTACGTGAATTAGTCGCTAATTTTAAGAAGGAAAACAAATCTATTGGTTTGGTACCAACTATGGGAGCATTGCATGAAGGTCATGCTTCACTTATTAATGCTTCAGCAAAAGAAAATGATATTACAATCGTCAGTGTGTTTGTAAATCCTACTCAGTTTGGGCCAATGAAGATTATGAAGCTTATCCTCGTACTTTGGAAAATGACTGCATAGTAGCACAAAATGCAGGAGCAGATGTAGTATTTGCACCAAAAAATAAAGATTTATATCCTAATGAAGATATGACATGGGTAGAAGTTACAGGTGATGTCACAAAAGTTTTATGTGGCAGAACAAGACCTATTCATTTCCGTGGAGTTACTACAGTAGTTAGTAAATTATTTAATTTATCTCGAGCAGATAGAGCATATTTTGGCTTAAAAGATGCTCAGCAAACAGAAGTTTTACGCCGTATGGTGGATGATTTATTTTTCAATGTAGAACTTCGCATTATGCCTATCGTTCGTGAAGCTGATGGACTTGCTAAAAGTTCAAGAAATACTTATTTATCTCTAGAAGAAAGAAAATCTGCGTTGATTTTATCTAAAAGTTTAAAATTGGCAAAAGAAGCATTTACTAATGGTCAAAGAGATGTAGAAGCTATATTAAATTTAGTAAAAGATACTATACAGTTTGAAAAAACAAGTCAAATTGATTATGTAGAAATGTATAAATTGCCAGGATTAAAACCAGTAGGAAATAAAATTGAAGGCAGAGTATTATTAGCTTTAGCTGTAAAATTTGGTACAACTCGTTTAATAGATAATGTCATTTTGGAGGATAAATAATAATGTTATACAATATGTTTCATGGAAAATTCATCGTGCTACAGTAACTCAAGCAAATTTAGAATATATGGGAAGCATCACTATCGATGAAGAGTTGTTAGAGCTTGCAGGTATTTTACCAGGAGAAAGAGTACAAGTAGTAAATAATAACAATGGTGCTAGATTAGAAACTTATACAATTGCAGGTAAACGTGGTAGCGGTGTGATTTGTTTAAATGGAGCAGCAGCACGTAAAGCACAAGTTGGCGATACAGTTATTATTATTGCTTATGCGATGATGACAAAAGAAGAAGCTCAAAATTAGTACCAGATGTAGTCATGGTTGATGAACATAATCGACCAGTAAGAGTACGCGGTACAGAACTTGAAGGCGAAATTGGTTAATATATAATATTATTTTAAATAGAATTTTATAAAATAAATAAAATAGGTTGAGCATGGATTTATGAAAATAAAGTCTAAAGTGCTTAACCTATTTTTTTTAGTTTATTGCTATATAATAAAATTTAGCAATTTATGATGGAGATGATTTTGGTGAAATTAATAACTTTAGCAGGGCCACCATCTGTGGGCAAAACTTCTGTAATTTTGCGATTAATAGAAGTATTACATAAAGAAAAGCAAAAAGCAGGCGTTATTAAATTCGATTGCTTGACGACTTTTGATAAAGAACCATATGAAAAAGCGAATATACCGATACAGATTGGTTTATCAGGAAAATTTTGTCCAGACCATTTTTTTATTAGCAATATTGAAGAAGCTGTAGCTTGGGGAAAAAGTCAAAATTTAGATTATTTAATTACCGAAAGTGCAGGTCTTTGCAATCGCTGTTCACCATATATTCAAGATGTATTGGCTATTGGTGTAATAGATTGCTTATCAGGGATTAATACGCCGAGAAAAATTGGGCCAATGGTGAAATTTGCAGATGTAATAGTCATCACTAAAGGAGATATTATTTCTCAAGCTGAACGCGAAGTATTTATGTATAATGTCTATCAAGCAAATCCTAAGGCACAAGTTATTTTTATCAATGGCATAACTGGTCAAGGTGCATTTATGTTGAAAAAATATATAAATAAAATTGAAGATATAGATACATTAGAAGGAAAAAAATTGCGTTTTACTTCGCCGGCTGCTGTATGTTCATATTGTACAGATGAAATGCGCATTGGTGAAAAATATCAATTGGGCATGACTAAGAAAATGGAATTTAATTGATTAGGTGGAAATTATGGATTTTAAAGAATTTGTAGAAACTCACACAATTGGAGAAATAAAAAAAGCATATCCTCAAATTAAAGATTATTTGGATAATACAGGTCTATGGAATTTGCCAGATAATTTGACTTTTGCTAAGGCTTTTGAAGATATAGATGAAGAAGATTTATGGCAAGTTGGTATTCGTGATGGCAATATTGCTGATGAACTAAAAAAATATCTTTCAGCTATGCAGAATTTAGAAAATAAAGATGAAGTAAAAGTACATAAATTAACCATCAATGGTGGCAAAACTAAATTAGGCGAAGCTGAAAATATCCAAGTAGAGATTTTTGCAGGGCAAGTAATAAGTATTGTAGGGCCAACAGGTTCTGGGAAAGTAGATTGCTTGCAGATATTGAATGTTTAGCACAAGAAGATACACCGACAAAACGACAGATTTTAATTGACGATGAAATTTTAGATGATGAAGCTAGATTTAATTTAGAAGGAAAATTAGTAGCTCAATTATCACAAAATATGAATTTTATCATGGATATTACTGTAGAAGATTTTTTGACTATGCATGCTAAAGTTCGTTTAGGTAAAGAAATAGAAAATGAAAAGGCTATAATCGCTAAATGTTTTTCTATGGCAAATGAATTAGCTGGCGAAAAATTTACTTTAGATACGAAGTAACTCAATTATCAGGTGGTCAATCCAGAGCCTTAATGATAGCAGATGTGGCATGTATAAGTAGTTCACCGATTGTATTGATTGATGAAATTGAGAATGCGGGGATAGATAGACAAAAAGCTATAAAATGCTTAGCAAAAAGTGAAAAAATCGTCATTATGTCTACGCATGATCCATTATTGCTTTAAATGCCGATAAACGCATTGTGATAAAAAATGGCGGAATTAGTAAAATTATAGAGACAACAGCAAAAGAAAAAGCTTGTATTGAAAAAATTCGCCAATTAGATGAAACTTTATTAAATATTAGAAGCAGATTGCGTTTAGGTGATTTGATAGAAAATATAAATTAATAATTGAAATATATAATAAGTATAATGAAAATAAAAGAGGTTAGTATTTTGAGATTTTTTATAAGTTCGATTGTTATTTGTTTAGGGATTATTTTTAGTAATATATTAAATGTAGAGGCTAGAATACCTTATACATATTTAAATATAGGAGGACTTACTCCTGACCAACAGATAGATTCTTGCTTTTATGTATATGGTAGACCAACAGCAAATTTGGCAGTGCGAAATTGCAATGGTTTTAATATAAATGAAGTAACTTATAATAGCGAATTAATGGTTTATTATATAAATGGCGGATATAATGAAAATGGCAGAATTAGAGCGATAATCTGTAATGAAGATAATATCACTACTAATTTGGGGATAAGAGTGGGCATGAACAAAAATGATGTATTATATGCTTATGGTGATCCTGATAGAAATTATAGAGAAACACAAGGGTCTACTTGGTGCTATTTAGCTGACAGTGAAGATCATCCGAATATGCCACTATATTTTTTCTTTGATAATAGAGAGGTTATTAAACTATTGTTGTTGGTGATATAGGATATTATTATTGATAATTTTTATAATAATATTGAACTTGAATGTTTAGTTATTAAATTATTAGATAAGTTACCATAAGAAATTAGAGCTTTTAGGATTAATTTCCTAAAGGCTCTTTTATTATTTTTGTATAAATTTATACATATTGTTTTTTTATAATATTTTGGATGAGAAAAAAATGTATTTTTTCAGATTAAATATATACTATTAGTGAATAAATTGACTTTGATAGTTTATAGATAAATATGCTTTAAAGTAAGATAATTATTTAGGGAGGTATGTTTATTATGAATGATGAGTTGGACAATAGATTGATAGGTATAAATATTGCTTATTATAGGAAATTGAAAAAATATACACAAATGAAACTAGCACAAGAAACAAATATTAGTTTAAGTTATATGGCAAAGATAGAAAGTGGTTTGGTAACAGGATGTGTATCTTTACCAGTATTGTATAAGATATCTAGAATTTTAGATGTTAGTTAGATAAATTAGTGAAGAAAAACTAAAATGTAGAGGTTTAAAGAGAGAAGTATCACTAAAAGGGAATATTTTTACTTTATAGGTTTATAGAAAAAAAAAACAGTATTTATATCATAATGGTTTTTATAAAATAATCCATATATTGAGTTGTTTTCATAGTAAATATTTAAAATATTATTGAATTAAAAGGAGGTTTAATTATGAGTGTAAATTTAAAAAAGGGACAAAGAGTTGAGCTGAAAAAAGAACAAGGTGGGAATTTGCATCGTGTAATGGTAGGTTTAGGATGGGATGCAGTAAAAAAAAGTAGTTTCTTTTTTTCTAATCCTATAGATATAGATTGTGATGCTACAGCTTTTTATGTAAAAATGAATAATTAAACAAGTATAGACGATATAGTTTATTTTGGTAATTTAAAACATTTTACGAATACTGTCATACATATGGGAGATAATCTTACAGGTGATGGTGATGGTGATGATGAACAAATTTTAGTTGATTTAGAAAGATTACCATTAGAATATAATAAAATTGTTTTTGTAGTGAATATATATAAAGCAAAAGAAAGAAATCAAGATTTTGGAATGATAAAAATGCTTTTATAAGAATTTGTGATGGAGATACTGGTAAGGAATTTTGTAAATATAATTTATCAGAAAATTATTCGGGTATGACAGCTATGATATTTGGTGAATTATATCGTCATAATAATATATGGAAATTTAATGCAATTGGATTAGCAACAAAAGATAATGATATTGGTAGTTTAGCAAATAGATTTATAAATAATTAAAAATAGAGATTTATAAATAGTAAAAGAATGAAATTTAATAAGTATTATTTTTACTAAATGTATAAATATAAAATAATATTTATATACTTGTAATTATATATAGAAGTTTATCTAAATGGATTGATAATAATTTGTAATAGATATGATCTTAAATAATTTATAAATTATAGGAGGAATAAAAAATGGGAGTAAATTTATCAAAAGGACAACGTGTTAAGCTTGGAAAAGATATGCCATTAGCCTTGATAGGATTAGGATGGGATGTAAACAAATATGATGGTGGAAATGATTTTGATTTAGATGCATCTGCTTTTTATTAGATTCAAATGGAAAGTAAGAAATGATAGTGATTTTATTTTTTATGGAAATTTAAAAC
>ENA-OQHP01000161-OQHP01000161.1-human-gut-metagenome-genome-assembly--contig:-NODE-161-length-21973-cov-2.401172_pt1 | contig 21973 bp, 27 predicted proteins | sample MGYA00242563_ERZ504717 | MGnify/ENA primary metagenome ERZ504717 (study PRJEB26092, sample SAMD00036212) | human gut metagenome | host: Homo sapiens | study: EMG produced TPA metagenomics assembly of... | reverse complement strand
TATCCAATGATTGGCGGTAGTTATGTTACTCAAACAATTAGAGCAGGCTAAAAATTGTCATAGTAGTTTTTGTCGTGTTTTATTTTGTGTTTGTGTTGTGGCTGTTCTCCGACGTGAGTGGGGGACAGTTTTTTTTCTGACTATTTAGTTGTTTTTTAGTTATTTATGGCTATATTTGTCGAAAATAATCACGCACTACTTTATGAAAACAAATTTTGGATCATCTGCTTATCAGTTTTCTTTGTGTCTTGCTTGCGTAATATGCATGATATATATACGGGGAAGAGGAAGAAGAGGAGGAAAAATCAATAAAGACGATTTTTTGATTTTACTACTGTCCGTAATAGTCAACTTATCATTGATTATGGCATGAAAGTACAGACTGCTTTTTATCTGTATGATGAATATCCTATGGAATTAGTTGGAAATACTTGGGAATTTAAAGATATAAATCCCATTTATGCCGCTTCGACTGATATGAATGGTAGGTTTTTTTCAAAAGTATCTTTGCCGGCTTATTTGAAAGGTATGGTTGGTAACTGATAATGTGTTGGTCGTATCACCTGTTGAATTGGAATTTCTATCTGACGGACTAACCTTTAATTATGTTGATTATAAGGCACAACTGTCTGCCAACGGGCATTCTAGAGCGGTAATGGGAGGAGTGAGTTATCCTGACGGATATGATGTATTGGGTAATTGGAATGAAAATGGGGTTCCTGATTATTTGTTGCCTGAAAAGTTGGATATACGGTGCTTTTTTAGAGAGATGCAGTAATTTAAGCCGTTCTATAGTAGTAGATAATCGTAATTTGCTGGAAAGGTTTCCGGAACTACGTACTTCAGGGAGTAATGATATGGTAATAACTAAATCTACAGGTTTGGTCGCGACTTATTTTGATTTCTCGTCTACTGCGTGGGAGGATATGGTTGCTTATTATACTTATAAAGAAGGAGAGTCTGTGGACATAGCTACCATAAAAAGACCATCCTGATTCCACGTTCCAGTAGGAATGCTCCTAAATCTTTAGTCGGTGAGCAAATAAAACTAAAATATTGGAATAAGGAACAAAGCAAGTATGAAGATGAATTTCCCCAAGGCACTCATATTGGATGGATTTTATTGGGAATGGGATTTGGAAAAGAAAAGGGTGTTTTTCCTCGTTATTCTAATCCTGCATATAACGATAATAAAGAGCAACGTTCAGTTTTGTTAAGTGATCCGGAACTGGACAATTGTTTCTTTATGGCTATGGAAGATAATGTGGACATGCGTTTTAATGATGTACAGTTTGCTATTATGGCGTCTGCTTCTTCTTCTGTAGAACCTACTCCTAATATACCGGATGAAGTAAATAAGGGTGAAATTTCGTATGTAGTCAAAGGGTCTTTGGCTTATGAGGACAATTGGCCTGATAAGAATGATTACGATATGAATGATGTTGTGATATATTATTCCAGTACAGTTGTGAAAGATAAATCTTCTAACGCATTGGTGCGCACCACTACTACTTTTACTCCGATGAATGATGGTGCTACTTATACAAATGGGTTTGGTTTTCAGTTGGATTACGTAGGGAAGGAGCATATAGATTTGGTGCAGGTGAGTCAAGAAGGTAATGTGATCGGAAAAAACTTTGAGCCGGGAATAGAAAAGCCTGTATTAATACTTTTTTCTGATATAAAGCCTGTTCTCAAAAAGCCTGTGACTGTAGTGATCGGATTTAAAAAATATGATAAAGTAAGCGACATGGATGCTTATCCGCCTTACAATTCTTTCATTTTTGTGAATAAACGTTCTCATGAAGTACATTTGTCAGGCTATAGCCGACAAGCGTAGCTGATGAGAGTTTACGTGGTACGGGTAGTGATTTGAGTCAAGACTCCAATGGTATCCCAATGTATTATATAGCAGAAGATAATATGCCTTTCGCTATAAATATCAGTAACAGTGAATTTAGATGGCCTTCAGAGAAGGTGTCTATTACTACCTATTATCCCGAGTTTAAACAGTGAGAGATTCTTTTGGTGCGGATTATAAAGATTGGTATTTACATCCTAAAGAATAATAAAGGGTGAAAGGCACTGTTGTTTTTGATAAATCGGACTAACAGGACTTTTTACTTGAAAAAAAATGTCACCTTTTGAAGCCAAGTGATTCAATCTTTTTGTACTTTTGCGGACAATATGATTTTATAAAGGAAAACTCACATGGATTCAGTCTTTATTACGACGCGTAAGCAACGGATTATCAGAGAACTAAGGGATTATATGTTGATTGCTCTTGGTATGCTGATGTATGCTATTGGATGGACCGTCTTTTTGTTACCTAATGACCTTCCTTCGGGTGCGGTGCCAGGTATTGCTTCTATTGTTTATTGGGCTACCGGTTTGCCGGTTCAGTACACCTATTTGGGAATAAACGGAGCATTGTTGATACTTTCTTTGGTTATTTTGGGATGGAAGTTTAGTGTGAAAACCATCTATGCTGTATTTGTGCTGAGTTCTATTCTGCCTATCATACAGGATTTGACCGGGGGAGAGTCTTTAATACATGACCAACCTTTCATGGCTTGTGTCTTGGGAGCCTTTTTCTGCGGAGGTGGTATTGGTGTCGCTTTTTCTGCCAATGGTAGCACAGGAGGTACGGATATTATAGCTGCTATTGTCAATAAGTATCGTGATATTACTTTGGGCCGGGTTATTTTGATGTGTGATTTGGTTATTATCTCTTCCAGTTATTTTGTATTGCATGATTGGGAGAAGGTGGTATATGGATATGTTGTCTTGTTTATATCCAGCTTTGTCTTGGATCAGGTAGTAAATAGTGCCCGTCAGTCAGTGCAATTTTTATTATTTCTAAGAAGCATGAAGAAATAGGGCATCGCATAAATAAAGACCTTCATCGAGGAGTGACGTTCATTGACGGAGTAGGTTGTTATACCGGTGCGGGTGTGAAAATGATGTTTGTGCTGGCAAAAAACGTGAGTCTACTACTATATTCCGTTTGATAAAAGATATAGATCCGAATGCATTTGTATCACAAAGTGCTGTCATTGGTGTATTTGGAGAAGGCTTTGATAGAATAAAGGTTAAATAAGAGTTCCGAAGTTAAAAAATAGAATAAGGGCGTTCTGAATGGACGCCTTTTTTTATGTCTGTTTTTTGAATGAACTTCAAAGGATATAAGACTTTGTTAACTGAATGAACTTTCATAATGTAAGTTTGTTGTCTGCTTTATCTCGAAAAATAAGTATAAAATAATATTTTGAAATTATATCAGATTATATTTGATATCAAAATGTTAGTTTATACCTTTGCTGTATAAAATAAGAAATGATAAACTAATAAATAACCTGATCATGGAAACAAAACTTACAGAAGAAACCCGAGTAGAAAGTGATTTAATTGGTGCCCGCGAAATTCCGGCCAGTGCATTGTATGGTGTGCAGACTCTAAGAGGCATAGAAAATTTCCCAATAAGTAAATTTCATCTAAATGAATATCCGTTGTTTATCAACGGTCTTGCCATTACGAAAATGGCAGCTGCAATGGCTAACTATGAGTTAGGTTTATTGACTAAAGAACAAAAAGATGCCATAGTGTTGGCGTGTCAGGAAATCTTAAATGGTGAGCATCATGAGCAATTCCCGGTAGACATGATTCAGGGAGGTGCCGGTACTTCTACCAATATGAATGCTAATGAAGTCATTGCTAACCGTGCTTTGGAGATTATGGGACACAAACGTGGCGAGTATCAATATTGCTCTCCTAATGACCATGTGAACTGCTCGCAATCAACGAATGATGCTTATCCCACTGCAATCCATATTGGCATGTATTATTCTCATCTTCGTTTTCTGCCTTATTTGGAATCGCTGATTGGTGCATTCCATAAGAAAGGAGAAGAGTTTGCGCATATCATCAAAATGGGGCGTACTCAGCTGGAAGATGCCGTTCCTATGACTTTAGGTCAGACATTCAATGGTTTTGCCAGTATATTGAGAGATGAAATTCGTCATTTGAATGAAGCTGCGGCAGACTTCCTGACAGTAAATATGGGTGCTACCGCTATTGGTACAGGCATTTGTGCGGAACCGGGATATGCGGAAAAATGTGTGAAAGCATTGTGTGAAATTACAGGTTTTGATTTCAAATTGTCGTCAGATTTGGTAGGAGCTACTTCAGATACTTCCTGCTTGGTAGGTTATGCTTCAGCTTTAAAAAGAATAGCCGTAAAGGTAAATAAAATATGTAATGATTTACGTTTGCTGGCTAGCGGACCGCGTTGTGGCTTAGGAGAATTCAACCTTCCGGCTATGCAACCGGGATCTTCTATAATGCCAGGTAAGGTGAATCCGGTGATTCCTGAAGTGATGAATCAGATTTGTTATAAGGTAATGGGTAACGAACTATGTGTGACTATGGCTGGCGAAGCTGCCCAAATGGAACTGAATGCTATGGAACCGGTGATGGCACAGTGTTGTTTTGAATCTGTAGATTTAATGATCAATGGTTTTGAAACCTTGCGTACACGTTGTGTAGAAGGTATTACTGCTAATGCGGAACGTTGCAAGATTGAAGTGCATAACAGTATTGGTGTAGTAACCGCATTGAATCCGATTATTGGTTATAAAAACTCTACAAAGATTGCAAAAGAAGCGTTGGAAACAGGTAGAAGTGTTTATGAACTGGTTTTGGAACATGGTATTTTAAATAAGGAAGAGTTGGATACAATCCTAAGTCCGGAAAACATGTTGAAGCCGGTAAAATTGGATATCAAGCCTAGAAGATAAATTTATTTCACCACAGACTACAGGAAGGTAAAGAACTTGTTTCATGAAGCCGGCTTCAATATTTGTAAAGCCGGCTCCATGAGTGGTGGCACCGGTTTTATTTCTGCCGATAAATTGATTTCTGGAAATCCGGTATAGTGGTTTGCCACTGCTATAGCGTATAAATTGTTTTGCCGATATTTTATCGGCAGACAGTTTGTATAGCCTGTGGTATATTTTTTTAGAACTTTCTGAATGTGAGGCGTGCATAATCAGATTTCAGAATTAGTTTCTTGCCTGTTGCTTTTTCCACCTTAAGATGATTAATAGCTTGATTAAGTCCGAAAGGTTTCAATTCATTCAGTGTCGTTAGTTTTTCTTCATCTCCCCGGTGGCGGAATTCACTCATGGTTACCTCATCTCCTTTATAAGAGAAACGTCCGATATGAGTGCCTCCATTTCCACCTTTGGCACTGATTTCCACCAAATGTAACTGGATACTATAATAAATGCGGTTACATTCTTCTATTTTCCCATTAGTATATTCTATAGTCATTAATTGCCATCTGCCATCTAATTTGCCGTTGATGGGAGCTTTGTCACAACTGCTGATTCCCAGCATAAAGAGTATAAATAATAATATTTGTTTCATATGTTGATTGGGTTGACAGTTAAATTTCTATTTATTGCCCGATTTGATAATTCCTTGTTTGCGGATAACCAGCATTCCACCATAATTATTTCCAAGTAAGTTGCCGCGATCCATAGCTCCGGATACAGTGAAACTCCATCCTTTCAGTTGTTGTGGAGCATAAGTTACTTCAAACAAAGAGTTGAATTGTTTCTTGATCTCATTCAGAGGATTATCATAAGTACCCCAATGGCGGGAGTAGGAGAGCAGCATACGATAGCTTAGCGACTGACATGGGGAACCGCAGAATCCTATGTGATGTGCCAGTACACGATTGCTGATAAAAGTAATCTGTCCGTTCTTGTTGTAAATAGGTCCGGGAAGTAAAGGATTACCTATTCCCATTCCCCAATGCTGCCATCCTTGATAGAGGTAGTGATTATAATAATTATCTTTAGCACTGATTTGCTCTTCAAATTCCCCCCAAAAGGAATCATACAGCATAGGTCCGGTTTGATCTTTTGTTCCTAATCCTTCGTATACAAAAGTATCAATGAAGCGGTTTTTGGGAAAAGTTATTTCCAGTCCGATGTGTCCGTCTTTCCAACGTCCGTATTGGAAAACATTTGGGAGTGGTCGTCGAAATAATGTTCATAATAGATCTTTACCTTCCATCGGTTAAGATAAGCTGTTGCGGCAAAATTCCAGCTACCGACATGGTTTCCGTAGATGTTTACTTGTTCGCCTTCGGGTGTGGTATCATCTCCGGCCATAGGAACCAATACACGCATAAAGTCAACAAACCGGGTAGGCATATCTATTACAGGCTCTTTTTGTCCTGCAATATATTGGTCTCCGCCAAATTGGGCGGACATTTGTATTCCTCCTTCAAATTCTACCGGAAAATGTTCTTTGTTTCCTACTTTGGCGAAAAGCGATTTACTGTGGTAAAGTACATCAATGGTATATGGGTTGCCTATGGAGGTGAAATGTTCCTGCCATTTGTCATCAGTAAAACGTCCATAGGCTATGTGTCCTTTCAAGTGAAGCCATTTATGGGTACCTGGTATGGCTACATAATCGGGAACTTCCAGGCGTATTTGGGGAATGGGGCGGGCATTATTTGATTCTACCATACCTCCGCTGCTTAACTTGGAATTCTTTAACTCGGGCAAGCGTTCCTTGCTGCCGATACTCAGGTTCAACCATCGGTAACTGAGGTCTGCATAGGCTTGTTGGATGATGAAGGAGGAGGTGAAATTGTAGGCGGTTGCCAAATCCAGTCCTGCACTGAAGCCGAAATGTTGGTTTAATGGCATTGTATGTGCAATCCCTGCCCGTAAATAACCATTTTGGGTATTGGCAGAAGATAAACCTTGCCTGTTGGCAGTAAGCCACATCGCGCGTAGGTTCCTTTACCCGATGTTCCTCCCATCTCAACGGTATATTCTGTTTTGACAGGGAGTTGGGCATTGGTGTGCTGCGTAATAGATATTAACAGAAATTGTAATAAGAATAGTTGTATTTTCTTCATTTAGTTTATGTGTTTAGTGCTAAGCTTGCTAAAACGAAATCGGTTTATTAGTCTGCCATCCCGAACTTTTGTGAAAAATTTGGACTCTAATCATTTTATGTATATGAAAAGTTTCACTAATGTTCAGAATGGCCGACTGTATAATCATATCAGCAGGAATTTTGGCATATTTATTTTCCTCCGGCAGGCAGGTTTTTCAGCCAGTAATCAGCCATTGTCTTTCGCAGATGCAAGCTGGTTCCCTCGCCTTCGTAAATTCCATGGGAACGCATCGGGTAAGAAATCTGTGAGAAGATTTTTCCGTGCCGTACCAGTTCATTGACCAACATTTCACAATTCTGATAATGGACATTGTCATCTCCTGTACCGTGAATTAACAGCAAGTTGCCTTTCAATCCTGCTGCATACGAGATGGGAGACCCTTTGCGGTAACCCTCCGGATTATTTTGAGGAGTATTCATATAACGTTCTTGATAAACCGTGTCATACAGACGCTGGTCGGCCACAAAAGCAATGGCAATACCTGTGTGGAAAACATCGGGATAACGGAACATACTGTTCAGCGTCTGGCTGCCTCCGCCACTCCAGCCGGTGATACCGATACGTGCGGTGTCAATGAAAGAGTATTGACGTGCCAAGTCTTGGATGCCTCTTGCCTGATCTTCACTGGCAAAGGTTCCGACTTCTCCATAAATACATTTGCGCCATTCGCGTCCACGGGGTGCATTGGCACCACGGTTCTCGATGCTGACTATGATATACCCCAGGTTTGCCAAGTACTGGTGCCATAAACTTCCTCCGCTCCATACATCCTGCACGGTGGCGTTGGCAGGTTCTCCATAGACATCAATTATGACCGGATATTTTTTGCTGGGATCAAAGTTTACGGGTTTGATCATCCATGCATCCAGTTCCAGTTCTCCTGAACGGGTTTTTACAAATTCTTTCGGTTGCAGCCCCAAGGCTTTGTATTGCTCCTTGGCTTTTGCATTGTCAGTAATCAGACGTATACTTTTATGGGCAGGGAAAGACACCATGTCGATTACAGGGGGAGTTTCCGAGTTACTGAATGTATGGACTGCCCATTTGCCGGACGGTGACATGATATAACGATGTTGCCCGCTTTGGTCAACAGGACTTAGCCGCTTTACCTCTCCATTGCCGAAAAGACGTGCCCGGTAGAGATAGCGCTGGGTGAAGTTGTCGGGAGAGGCGATAAAGTACACAAAACCTTTATCCATATCCGCACCTACTTCTTGAATATAATCAAAAGCTCCTTGGGTGATGGGCTTGATTTCTTTACCATCACGGCTTACACGATACAGGTGGCGCCATCCGTCACGTTCGCTTTCCCAAGTGAAATACTTGTTCCCTTTCAACCAACGCACATTGTCATTCGTTTCCAACCATGCGGCATCTTGATCGGTAAAGATATTGACGGGGGTATTTTCACCTATTTTCGCAATCCATACTTTATTGGTGTTTTGGGCACGGTTCATTTGCTGGATGAACAGTTCGTTGCAGCCCGGAATGAATTCCATACGTGGAATATAGTGGTTGCGTGCATCACCTGGAAGAGCCAGCCAAGTGGTGTTTCCACCGTCGGCTGATACATAGCCTACTTTTACAGCGGAGTTTGCTGTTCCGGCTTTAGGGTAGGGAAAACGTTGGATTTTAGGATAAATGGAATCTACATTATTGATGATATCAAACCATCCCGTACCTTGGGTATCGCTTTGCCAATAGGCTATGTATTGCCCGTCGGGACTCCAGCGGAAACCGTCGCGGCAGTTGAATTCTTCTTCGTATACCCAGTCGAATGTTCCGTTTACAATTTCATTATTTCCGTCTTGAGTTAGTTGGTTGATTTTCCCGTCAACCAGACTCTCTACATAAATGTTGTTTCTGGAGACATATGCTACCCGGCTGGCATCCGGCGAGAACTTGGCGAACATCAAGGTAGCTTCCGGCAAGCTTTTGCCCAATTGTTGCAGTTTGCCGTCTTTCAAATTAAGCACCCAGTAATCACCGCGGGTATCATAACGCCATACGCGACGGGTATTGGTATAGATCAATACTTTGGAGTTATCCTCGCTGAATACGAAATTGCGGACAGAGATAGGTTTTCCTGTTTGCGGATTCAAAAGCATATTGGCAGGGATCAGCACTTCTTTGGAATTGTCCTTTGCTTTGTAGGCAGTGACTTCGTATGCTCCCTCGGCATTTTTCTCTATTTTGGAATAACGTTCTCCATCTTTCATCCAGTTCACGTTACTTCCGCCTTCTGTCTTGATCAGTCCTCCGTATACGGCCTCCTCCAATGTGGGGATACGTTGCGCATGAGTTGTGGTTCCGAAACAGAATAAGCATAAGACTAATGTAAATAAGTTCTTTTTCGTCATAGTTATTATGAATCTTTTACTAAAAAATAGATGTCCATTTGAAAACACAAGTATGTATTGGGATTCCGGATATCTGTTTTCAAAAAACGGGCGTCTATTTTAGAAAAACGGACGCCTGCTCTTTTCTTTTTTATTTAATTCCTAATTTCTGTTTGATTGCAGCCGGAATAGCATCTTTATGCACCATGAGGAAAATAGTCTTGGCACGTACATAGCTTTCGGACATATTCAGATAACCGCCAAATGTATTGCGTTCTGTACCCCAAGAATTTTTGGTGATATAGTATTTGGTCCCGTTCTGGTCTTTGGTAATACCGGTAAGATGCATCAGGTGGTCATCTGTAGTGACAAATGCTTCATAACCTTCCTGACGGACTTCCGGAGTGACATTTACTTCGGGACACGGTTTTCAAATTTGTAGCTTCCGCCAGCATCTCTCTTTGTTCTTTAGGGTCCATTTTCTCAAAACGTGCACGGTCGGAACCCGAGAGATCTTCCGCTTTTTTCACTACCGGATTGATGGCTACACCATTTTTGAATGAAAAACCTTTTCACTGACATCACCGTCCCAACATACGGTATATCCGTGGGTCAAAGCATAGTCGGCAACTTCCATCATTCGTCCAGCGGAAGATTGTACATTTGTTCATTTTCCCAATTGTCGGGTACTTCCGGAGAGAATTTCTGGTAATACGGTTTGTGAGTGAAACTAGTCAGTTCGATATAATCGTCCATGTTCAAACCCAGACTTTCGGCAAAAGATTTCGGAGTGTACTCTTTTCCTTTGTAAGTGAACTTTTCAGGAAGTTCTCCTAGATAAGTATCGAAAAGGTTGTTGATCAGCTTGTAGTATTCCGGGCTGCGACGTTTCATCTTAACGGCTGTGTTTCCTAAAGCGTTGATATATCTCACCATTTCACCGTGGTTATGTTTTTCTGAGTTATAGTTGATTCCGTGATATACTTCCTCGGGTACGATACCCACTTGGTTGAAAGCATTCTTCCATGTGTGTGAAAGGCTTCCTTGTCCTAAATTCCCGTTGCCTCCCCGGTAATAGTTGTCTTCCAATTGGTTCAAGTACTTTGGCGTACAATGAACATTTCAGAAAGATCATATTCCCCTTTGCCCATACGGAGCAGTTCGGATTCCATGAACGAAGTGGTGGCAAAGCACCAGCAAGTTCCGGTAGAGGCCTGATTTTTGACTGGAGTTGCTTTCTGTGATGCAACAGTCGTGAATTTGTAACCACTTTCTTGTGCATACATGGCTGATGCACAGCATAGCAGTGCGGCTAGTGTGAATACTTTTGTCTTCATAAGTTTGTTTTTAATATGATAAGGTTAACAATTAAAAGCCGAAGCGTGACTCAATCCAATATTGGTTCGCCATTTCGTCCCAGCGAAGGATGGTGCGCCTATAAAGTCTGCCGTGTAGTCTGTGAGATAAGCACGGGCTGCTTCTTCCCCTTTAGATTGAAGGATACTTTGGTATTGTGCTTCCACAAATGGAAGTTCCCGTTGTCCTTTTTCCTCGAAATGACGAATATTTTTTTCCATTACTTTGCGGGCAGTTCCCCATCTTACAGCAGCCAGTTTGTTGGCGCGGCGATAGTGCCATAAGGCGGCGTCGTCGCGATAGCGGTGGTTACCGCAGATTTTATACATAGCAGGGAAATCAGTAATGCCACAGAATACCGGAACGCGCGGGCTTTGTCCGGGGTTGTCCATAGAGAACCATACCACACCGCCTACTGCATCGGGCAGCCAGTTGCGCAATTGGATAACTGTAGAATAAGCACATTGCGGAACTGCGATATTGCGTACTGATTTCACAACTCCCTTTTTAATACCGTTCAGCATATTCAGTTCATCGCCACGCATCCACGGATTGGCTTTCGGGCTGATAATGGTGTCTACTTTTCCGGTTTTTCTATCTTTTACCGTAACTTTCAGATTCTGTGTCATATCCAGCGGCGTTCCTTCGTATGTTTCCCGGAGCAATGCCATAACATCGGTTACAGATACTTGCTTGTCGGGTTTTACACTGATAGGCAGTTCTTCTGCTTCATAATCAAGCTTTAATGACGGTGCCAGTGCATTCAGGATAAAGTGCTCGCGGGTGCTGAAGGATTTCAGTTGGCCGGAGTAATTCTTTCCGCTATAAGCTTTCCAAAATTTAAAAGGCTCTTTTCCATCCCAATATCCTAATTTTTTAGCCACGTCAAATACATTTTCGGAAGCCATATAGTGGTCGGGATCTTTCAGATTGAGGGTGCTGATTCGCGAGATGTTGGCAGATACGCCTACATGATCATCCGGAATACGGACTGCCGCCCATACTCCGCCAATGTTATCTTTTCCTTCTCCGAAGACTTCGAAGTGCCATACTTCATCAGGATCGGCAATGGTCAGACATTCGCCGCTGTCGCCATAACCGTATTGTTTTATGAGATCTCCCATCAGGCGGATAGCCTCACGGGCTGTTGTACAGCGTTGCAATGCCACACGTTGCAATTCTTCAATCATAAACATACCTTTGGGATTTTCCAGATCCCTGCGTCCGCTTACGGTAGTTTCACCTATCCCCAGCTGCTTTTCGTTGATGCAAGGTAGGAGGTGTCCATGAAGGCATATGTTTTTCTAGCTTGTGGTATTTGCCCCTTGATTTTTACATTAGTCTGGTCGGCTACAAACTCGGTATGCATACGGCCATCGTAAATATTCATTACAGTATCCCTTTCATAACTTTCTGCCGGAACCATGTTTACCCAGGTTCGGTACCAGCTGTCGCATGTATGACTGGTTATAACTGATCCATCGGTAGTTGCTTTCTTTCCTACCATAATGCTAGTGCAGCTTTCCGGATCCTTTGTGTAATTCGTTTGGGCTGTGACACTTTGTGCCATGACTAAACCCAGGATTGTTAAAGAGGCTAGTAGTTTCATAAAGGTCGTTTTATTACTATTGCGTTTCAAAAGTATATAAAAAAAACTATTATTCAGAACTTTATCGGTTTAATTTTGTAATTTATGTCTAATAATCCAGCCTTTTTTGTATTTTTGCAGCAAATACAATTGGGAGCACATGACAACTAGTATAGACATAGCTAGAAGGATAGCAGAAGTTAACCATCCTCTCAGTAGAGAAAGTGTTCACGCATTAGCCGAAATCTTAGTTTGTAGAAAATATCGTAAAGGGGAGATTGTTTTGCAGGCCGGTGAGGTTTGTAAATCGATGTTGTTTATAGAAAAGGAATGCTCAGACAATTTTATTATAAATATGATAAAGATCTGACTGAGCATATCGGTTATGAGAACGGAATGATTATTTGCATAGAGAGTTATTTTAAACAGGAGCCCACCCGCTTGATGGTGGAAACTTTGGAAGCATCCGTGGTATGGGAGTTACCCCGTGTGGAAGTGGAGAAATTGATAGATCAATATCACGATATCGAACGTCTTTATCGCGGTTTTATCGAACATTCTTTGATAGAGTCACAGGTGAAGGCGGACACGCTTCGTTTTGAACCGGCTCATGAACGTTATAACAGATTGTTGCAGCTTCATCCCGAAATATTGAAGCGTGCGCCTCTTGTGTACATCGCTTCCTTATTACAGATGACTCCCGAAACCTTGAGCCGTGTCCGTTCTTCCTTGCTTTAGATTGATAAATCAATCCTAGCCGGGTTTCAAAGGTCTTATATTTTATGTCCTCATGGTAGGAATAATGTGTGTGGCGGTAGTAATAGGACACTTCCATATTGGCTTTGAAGTGGGAGCTTAGATTCAGCTCGATAATCGGATTCACTACAGCGAGCATTACATTTCCTTTGTCTCCCTGCGCATTCAGATAGAGCGGATCTATTGTTTCCAAATCCTTGTGTTCGTATCCTTTCCAGGTAAAAATCTGGTAAAGATGCATATTCAGTGCGAACATGCCGTAACGGCCGAAGTCCAGAATGGTGTTGTTCTTTATGCTGTATCCGCTTCCCATATTGTAATTGCGGTCTATTACGTTGTAATAGTCGGTAAGGCTTCCACCCAGCAGGATGGCACTCAGGAACACACGCTGTTCCAAATTTACCAGGCTGTTCATTCGGGGGAATTTATAAATCATACCCGGTCCCACACTGGCAGCTTCCGAAATCTTGTAAGGGATACGCCCGATCCGTCAATCACTTCCTCGGAATCAAAATAGTTGAAGTGCTGGAAGATACCGAACATCATTTCCATGCCGGTAGTGGTTTTCAGGGGAACACCCCATAGTTTGCCCATCAGGTTGATCTGGCTGATAAGAGGCTGGTTCCCGGAAAGACCGAAGGTGGCCCGCGCGGTGAAGTAATCGTATGGGCCGTCATTCACTTTATCGAAGGCATCTCCGTATTGTACCCGGAATTCAAGGTAGGATTGTGCTCTCCACGGAACAGGTAATTGTCATCGGCCAGATAACGGTCACCGGCACCTATGGAAAAGTGTACCGGAATGCGGTCGTAATCGTGGTATTTGTAATGAGAGCGTTTTACTTTCCACATCTCGCCGGTTATCATTCGGTTCAATCCCCGCATGGGGCAGATCAAGGTTCCCAAAAACTCGCGGGTGAAACGTGAGAAACCACGCTTGGAGTCGTCCAGTACCAAAGAAGACATACGGTGCGTTACTTCTCCCAGGCGATGCCGCCTAGGGTGGTTGCATCAGTCATTGATGGCGGGCGGCTCCACTTCTGCGGCTATTTCCCACATCAAACTACCAGCAAAGGCGTATGGAGCCGATTCCCAAAAGGTAAGTCCGTTGCTGCGTGCTGCATTGAAATAAAGATTTCCGTGATAGGGGTGGGCGAACAGGTTGGTGGAGAATTGGTCGTTATCCCATACAAAACCATGCTTGATATTGCGCCGTATGCTGCCGATACTGATTTTGGCAAAGTCTTCGTTCATTACATAACGGTCGAATGCCCATACTCCGACATTCATTCCGAAGTTTCGCGGCGGCACGCAAGGGTGTTTTTTTGCAGGCGAGGATCGGTGAATGTATACATGGAATCGGGGCGGTGGAGCATCTGGGCTGTGACGTTCCCGGCACTTAATGCCAGCAGGCAGACTAATGCGATATGCTGTAGTTTCATACTGTATGGATTAGTTTATACTAGGGTGACGGGGCTGCTTAAAACAAGATAACACCTGCTTCGAAAATAGGTTTTTTTTCGTAGAACTTATTTTTATCATAGTAGCGCGTCATGCCGTAACCACCCGATGCAAAGAAACTGATTCTGGATTTGAATTTATATTCCAGATTGATACGGGCTTGCAATGAATACATGCGTTCCGGTGTTTCCGCATCTTCATTTTCAAAGTTTTCTATATGGAAATAACCTAAGTCGCCACTTAGTTCCAGTTTGGAGGCGATGGGATAGTAAAGACCGGCACGGTAGAACACACAGCCCGAAAATTTGTCATTCAAATCCAGATAGTGTGTACCGATACCCAGCATGGTATAACTCCGGCGGTTTTTAAAACGCACGGCAGCATTCAGTTTGCTGGTGTTACCTGCAAACAGCATCATCTGGATACGGGTTTTGGGAGTGATATTCACCAAACCTAGTTTATGGGCGGTAGTATCCTTGCTATGGTTGATGATTCCTATTTGTATTCCTTTTACATTCCCGCCACACAGGTTGAGTAAACCGATTTGCGCGCCGCTTACTTCTCCGGCGTAGTTGCCGGGAGCGAACTGCACACCGCGTAACTTGCTTGGCAAACATTGGTCAGTCCTGAGAATTGCAGGGCATTTTCCGTCTTGACGGCGATATTTACCGCACCGCAAAGCTGCAAGCCTCTGATTTCTCCGGCAGCGATATTGCTGATGGCGGAGAATTGCATACCATTCACGTTTACACCTACATTACCAATGGCTGAGACTTGAGCGCCTTTGGCTTCTCCGCCACTGATATTGAGCAGGGTGGAAACTTGTGCTCCGTTCAGTTTCTCGGCAGATACGTTCATCAGTCCGCCGATAGCGACGCCATTTTGTGATTTTCCGGCAATGTTGGCCAAGCCGGCTATCTGAACTCCTTGGGCTTTGTTGCCGGCCAGATTCATCAGACCGCCGATGGTAACTCCTCTTGATATGTTTCCGGCAATGTTGCCTAATCCGGAAATTTGGATACCGTTGGCTTTCCCTCCGGCAACATTCATCAGTCCGCTGAGCATGATGCCATTGGCATTGCCTCCGGCTACATTGGCAATACCTCCCAGTTGGAAACCGGAGGCGTGGCGTCCGGTAATGCTGGCAAGGCCGGAGATTTGGAAACCCGTCATATCGTTTTGTACAACACTGGATACAGCGTTGATACCGATTCCTTTCAGTTGATAGATATTTGTAAGCAGACCGATATTCAGATAAGTGGTTTTGACACTGTCTTTCTTCGCGGAAATGTTCAAGGAGATGTTGGGGCCTTTTTTAAGCTTGTCCTTTTTCTGGGCAAAAGCAGGAGTTGACATACCTGCACAATATCCTAAAAGGAGTATTGCTGCTATACGCATATTCATTTTCATACATTTTTAGTTTCTTGGGTGCAAATGTAATAAAAATGTAGATATAAGGGGGAATTATGGGGAGAATTGATCGGGGGCAAGAGTAAAATTATGTTTTGTTTTGTCTCCTTTCACGCATCATGATCCAGGTGTCCATATATGCGGATGTATAACCTGTAACATCTATAATGTATAGCCTGCAACATCTATAATCTTCAGACTTATACATTATATATGTTGCAGGCAGGTTCTTTTTTCTGCCAGGTGTTATTTTACTTCCTGATATAAGAAACGTTTGATACTCTTTTTAGGAGTTTTCTCGAATTCTTCCGGATAGATTTTTACACGGGCTATTTGTGAATATGCAGGAAGTTCTGTATTCAAGTTGATACGGTTCTCTTCCATAGCCTGTGCTATCGCGTCATTATCCAGCCCATGAGCAAAGGCATCGTCGAAATCGGGATAAACCAAAGCCGCCAGTTTGCTGTCTGCCTGCTGTATGATAATGCTTTCTGAAACGAACGGCATGTTATTCAATTTATCTTCAATCTCTTCCGGATAAATATTCTGTCCCGATGGACCAACAGCATGTTTTTGCTGCGTCCCTTGATGGTAACGTTGCCTTCCGCATCCATAACACCCAGGTCACCGGTATGCAACCAGCCGTCCTTGTCTATCACCTCGGCGGTAGCTTCGGGATTCTTGTAATAGCCTAACATTACATTAGGTCCTTTGCATACTATCTCACCTACTATATTCTCAGGTCGGGGCTCAATATTTTGACTTCCATACGAGGAGCCGCCTTTCCGCAGGAACCCGGCTTGAAATATTTCCAATCTTCATAACAGATAATCGGAGCACACTCAGTCATGCCATATCCCACGGTATAGGGGAAATCTATACTTTTCAGGAACTGCTCTATTTCTTGATTGAAGGCGGCACCTCCTACAATAATTTCGTAGAAATTACCTCCGAAGGCATTTATCATCTGTTCGCGGACTGTGGCTTTGATTTTATCATTGATGATAGGAACTTTCAGTAAAATCTTCATAGCCGGGGTTTCCAGTTTGGGCAGTACATTCTTCTTGATGATTTTTTCGATAATCAATGGAACGGCTACTACCAGATTGGGTTTCACTTCGGAAAAGGCTTGGAAGATGATTTTCGGACTGGGGGTACGGGTCAGGAAATAAATATGGCATCCCACACAGAATTCATAAAGGAACTCGAAAGCCAGTCCGTACATGTGTGCCATAGGGAGCATGGAAACCAGCTTGTCACCCGGATTCATTTTCAAGACATCAAAAGCGAACTGGGTATTCGACCACAATGCGCGGTAAGGAATCATCACTCCTTTGGAATAACTGGTCGTGCCGGAAGTATAGTTGATCACAGCCAGTTCTTCCGGTGTATCCCGGCGGTAGCTGACATGTTCCCGGCGGAAATTGCGCGGATATTTCTTTCCGAACAGTTCGTTCAGATGATCGCGTGCATAGTCCAATTTGGAACTGCGGGAAACTAGCAGGGTATAGTCATTCATCAGGATAACCCCTTCTAACAACGGCATGGCATTTTCATTCAGATTCTCCCATACCATATCGCCCACCATCAGCAGGCGTGCTTCCGAGTGATTGACTATATTATGAATGTTGTCCGATTTGAATTCGTGAAGAATGGGAACAATCACTGCCCCGTATGTAACGGCAGCCAGGAAAGTAACTCCCCAATGAGAACTGTTGCGGCCACAGACAGCTATCTTGTCTCCTTGCTTGATGCCGCTTAATTCGAAGATGATGTGTAGCTTTTCTATTTTGCGGGCTACATCTTTATATTGTAATGTGGCACCTTTATAATCTGTAAGGGCATCCAAGTCCCAGTTTTTCTTTATACTGTCTTCCAGGAAGGCAATAAAACTCTGCTCCATTGTATATACTCTTTTGTTTATATTTTGCACAAACTTTAATCAAATGTGCAAATATAAGACTTTCTTTGGAGCATACAAATTAAACAGAAGGAAAAATAGTGATTAGTGGTTAGTGGTTAATGAGCTGCGCTGTGATGTCGCATGGATATGAACCACTAATCACTAACCACTGATTTTTATTCTTTGCTGCTGAAATACTTCATGAACTGTGTACGTTCAAACGGATTGCTGGCTCCGGTAGACAGTGCGTTCATCGAGTTCTTGAATTCGCTGATGTCCTTGTAGCCTTGCCGGTTCATCCATTGGGTCATTTCATTTGTCATATCTGCAATGGCCTGATTGCCTCTTTGGTAGATGACACTGCACAGTTCTACAGCCGAAGCGCCTGCCAGAATTGCTTTGACTATCGCTTTTCCATCGTGCACACCGCCCGAGATGGCATAGTCTGTCTGAGGAACTTGTGCCGAAGCGATAGCAGTCCAGCGCAGTCCGTTGGACAAGTCGGCAGGAGTACTGAATACATCGCCTGCAGAATATGTCATGGTGTCGATATTGATATCCGGCTGGTAGAATCGGTTGAACAATACCACAGCATTGGCTCCGTTGGCATAAAGCTGGTTGATCAGTGTGATGGGGTTGGTCAGATTGCTGCCCAGTTTCACAATGACGGGGATGGAAATCTGTTTCTTGATACTGCTTACGATATCGATATGACGCTGTTCGAAAGAACCGTATTGATATTCTTTTTCGGTCTGCAAGGAAAGGATGTTGATTTCCAGTGCGTCGGCTTCTGCTGCTTCCACGGTACGGGCAAAGTCTGTCCATTCTGAGTTGCTGAAGCAGTTGATGCTGGCAATGACAGGAATGGTGCAAAGCTTTTTAGTCTGTTCAATCAATGAAATATATTCGTTCAATGCATGAGAGCGTACATATGTGCTCAAGTAGTCATCTCCTTCGGGAGAGCCATAAGTAGCCATGTGATGTGCTTCCATCATGATCTGCTCTTCGAAAACTGATTTCAAAACAATGGCTCCGGCGCCTGCCAGCTCCAGTTTCTTGTTCTTTTCAGCGCTGTTTGTAAGGCTGGAACTGCTGATGATTATAGGATTGCGCAGTGACAACCCGGCAAAAGTGGTTTTTAATTGAGTCATATAAATAGTAGTTTTAATAGTTTCGTTCTCCAAAGATTTTGCTTCCTACCCTGACTAGTGTACTTCCGGCTTCCACTGCCAGCGGATAATCGTGTGACATACCCATGGAAATTTCTTTAAAGTATTCTGAATCAGAAAAATAGTTCTGCTTTATTTCTTTGAAGAATGTATTAAGGAACAAAATTCTCTTTTGATTTGTTCGTCGTCATCCACATTGGTCGCCATACCCATCACTCCTGATAAGCGGACATTTTTCAAATCCTTCCATCCGCCTGTATCCAGCATTTCCCTGCATTCGTCAAAAGAGAAACCGAACTTCGTTTCCTCTTGGGCGATATGTATCTGCAATAAACAAGGGATGACGCGATGGACTTTGGAAGCTTGTTTATTGACTTCAACCAACAATTTATACGAGTCTATGGCATGTATCATAGCTACATAAGGGGCCATGTATTTGACTTTGTTTGTTTGCAGGTGGCCGATGAAATGCCATTCAATGTCTTTGGGCAGGGTTTCATATTTCTGAGTCATTTCCTGCACGTGGCTCTCACCGAAATACGCTGGCCGGCAGCATACGCTTCTTCCAACGCCTCGTTGGGATGGAATTTGGATACGGCTACCAGGCGGACACCCGCAGGCAGTTCGGAAAGAACTTCTTTTAAATTTGCTTGAATGCTCATTATCTGTTATACTTTCTATTTTTTTATCAGGCTTTATTCGGTTTTCCGGCATCCGGAAATTCAGGTTTCACATCCGGTTCGGCTTCGTATGGGTAAACATCCATGATGGCGGTTTCGGCTACGGACGCAATCACGTAGTCTGCCATTGTACCTTTCATTCCTTCGTCCAGTTTCTTTACAGCGTCGCGAAGGTCGGAAGCTTGTACCAGTACGGTAGTGGAGGTCTTTTTCTCTGCTCCGCTTTTTTCGTCCAGCGTAATGAAGAACAGCTTGCACTTAAACCAGCGGTCGGCTGCATCTTCTTCAGAGGGGAACAGTTCGCTGTAGTTGGCGCGTTTGATGTCCGAAACAGTGAACTCGCCGCTGATATACGGAGTGATTTCTTCAATAATACGGGCTTCTGCTTCAGTAAAGCTCAGCGCGTCAACCAAATAGGGTTCCGTTACTTTCTTGTTCATGCCGTTTTCCATGACTTTTTCGTAACGTATCTTACATTCAAACCAAGTATGCATCATAAAAGTTTATTGTTTTATTGAATATTAAATTGGATACAAAGATACAATTTATTTAATCTTCGTCTCCCATTTTACTTAATTTCTTCATGCTTTCCTTATTCCACTAGTTTGCAGCTGTTCAATTGCATGAATTCGTGAATCACTTTTTCATGATCGCCCATTAATATGATGTGATGGTTACCCAAAGGATTACGCATAAAATAGTCTACGGGTTTGTCCAGTTTGATTCTTGCCTGGGTGCGGCAGGCATTGATGTAGTTGGTATTTTCTATCAGTTGGCCTGTGGAAACGAAATACTCGTCCAGACACTCTCCCGCGCATTTTATCATCGTGATGCCTCCCGGATGCAGAATACCCTGTATGGCTATCCCGGTCTCCGTTTCAAAATGATTCCGGATGATAAACTGATCCACCATTTGGTGGCAATCGTACAGTGAGCCATCACTATTTCGTTCTGGTCATCGTTGATGAATGCCGGATTCGCCATGAATCCTGCCTGGCCGGTCAGTGTCTTGGCGATGAGCAGAGTAAAGATGGATTGCAAGTCTCCTTCACATCCGGCCGGGATGCCTTCATCATTCAGCAGGGCAAGTGCCAGACATCCGGTAGTTCCTAATTTCTCAATCAACGAGAAGCAGGAGAGGGTTACCGCATCCAGCTTTTTCTTTTCGCAGATTATTTTCACGGCCTGATAAAGACGCATGGCTTTCAGCAAATCTTCCGGAGTTCCTTCCCGGCAGGCAATGGCACGGTTGGCAAATACGGACGCCTCATATCCTATATCATCATCCTTTATCTGATAAAACAGACAATACACTTCCTCCATGGGGATATCAATGAACTCTATTCCCCAGCGGCGTTTGGCAAGCAGGTAATCTACATTGCTGGCCACCAGCCACGGAGAAGAATATCCCACAACTCCTATTCGTTTTCCTCTTACCTCGCGCTGGGCGGCGAAAGCCTTGTGATGATCTATCAGTTGTTTCACCATATTGGGGATAGTGCCATGAATAATATGTACTTTCATTCCTTTGCTGCGTATCCATGTAGCTATTTCCAGGGAAGCAGCCAGTGAGTTCTGTTGTCCGTCGGTCAGCAGATGGATAGGATAGGGAAGTAGTTCGAAGTGTTGGGTGACCATTTTTTCTACCCCGCCCGAAGCGATGAAAGCCATCCGGTAGCATCTGCCGGAATACTTGCAGCCTCTGTATATGGTACCAGATGAAGCGTGAAAAACTTCTCGATTTCCACAAATAAATCTTTATGGCAATCATATACAGATTCAATTCTGTTCAAGGAGGACTGGAAGGTTATCAGGTATAGATTCATTTGATATTTTGCTTTGTTTTACTGGAACAAACTTACATGTTTTTTTTTAATAACCCTAAAAAATGCGCATTAAGATAACAAAGATTTAAATTCTTAATTAATTGTTTGCTCGGTTGGTTGCGAAAGTCTATCTTTGCACTTCGATTAAATAATTTTTATAACATTATGCCAATAATATCCATCAGAGGAAACGAGATGCCCGCATCGCCAATTCGCAAATTGGCACCGCTGGCCGATGCTGCAAAACAGAGAGGAATTCATGTGTATCACCTGAATATCGGTCAGCCCGACCTGCCTACTCCGCGAGCGGCCCTTGATGCGATTCGTAATATTGACCGTACCGTTTTGGAATATAGTCCCAGCCAGGGATACCGCAGCTATCGCGAGAAACTGGTGGGTTATTATAAGAAATATGACATCAACTTGTCTGCCGATGATATCATCATCACTACCGGAGGTTCGGAAGCGGTGCTGTTTGCTTTTCTGAGTTGCTTGAATCCGGGA